>Ga0123337_10001772_pt1 | contig 26476 bp, 19 predicted proteins | sample frozenSSSSmetaG_FD_89792 | JGI IMG/M metagenome (GOLD analysis project Ga0123337, IMG submission 89792) | Glacier valley bacterial and archeal communities from Borup Fiord, Nunavut, Canada, to study Microbial Dark Matter (Phase II) -... | ecosystem: Environmental > Aquatic > Freshwater > Ice >...
ATTGGTGTCTTCATTCGCTTTTGTATCCAATACCACTTATGCTTTCCAAGTATGGACTTACAATCCCAATAATACATCCGATTCTTATACAGGAAATGATACCATTAAGCTGGTGTATAAGCATGTTGGTGTTCCAGCCATACCCAGTGCGGGACGGGTATCGACTTGCGGATATGGAAAAGTAGATATCAGTGCTGCTTCCACTGATTCTATTGCTTGGTTTGACGAAGACATTGATGGGAATTTGCTTGGATTTGGTGCAAAATATACCACGCCCTATCTGACCCAAACGGATACGTTTTATGCAGAAGCCATTAAATTCAAACATCAAAATACGGAGTTTGGAACGGGGTTTTATAATTATACGACCTTGTCTAATGATGCAAGTGCCTATAATGGCGGTATGTTAAAAGTGAGTGTCAAAGAACTTGTAAAGATTTCAGGGCTTAAAGTGCAGTCTGTTTTTGGAAATACTACACCGCATTATAAAGTGTATGTAAGAAAAGGAGGTTTTGCCGGCTATGAAAGGGATTCAGGCACCTGGTCGCGTATATTTGACGCAGAACTCAGCAATGGTTCGCAGTATAATACAATTCCTCTTGAAATCGTTTTGCAACCAGGTATTGATTATGGATTTTACATTACCACTGATCCTGCAAACGGCGAGGATATCTGGATGAACTATGGCACATATGCATACAGCAATGCGGATCTTACTGTAGAAGGCGGTGCTGCTGTTTATGGTAAATTTGGTTCCATTGGTGTGTATACGCCCTGGACTTTGGATATGCAATTTATCTATGAAAAAACCTGCAGGTCAAATGCAAGACAGGCGGTGGAAGTGCTTGTCAATCCAAAACCTTTTGGTTCGGAGTGGATTGCAGGGGCCGGTTTTAAAGGGCAGTACAATCTTGGATTAGCGGCGCAACCTGATATTGGGGAGCCAGGTGTGCAATTACAATATGAATTAACACCTCCTACAGCCTATACAAACTCGGAGTATAAAAAAACATGGACAATTGACAGTCTGTCTTTACAGACAACTTATGGTCAACCGGTGAATCCGTCCCTGTTTAAATTTGTTTCTCCTGATAGTTCCGGCAATGGCATGCTTTTGTTTACACCTGATAGTTCTGTATTGGACAGTACCATAGCTATTCGCATCAGGTGCAAAGATTTGGGGCCTTATTTCTGCGATACGGTTATCTCAAGGTTTGTCCATATTGCGCCGGTTCCTCAGCCCCTGTTTAAAGTAGTGTCAACCATTTGTGAAGGTAGCGAAGTGTATTTTAACAATCTTTCTCATATCCATTCAGGCGGCATGACCTATAAATGGTATTTTTCAAATACGGATTCTTCGGATGTATTTGAACCCATTCACTTTTTTGACAGTTTTGGTGTGTATCCTGTAAAACTTGTTGTCACCAGCTTGCCTTATCATATTAGAAGAGATACCATAATTCTTGTGAATATCAATGGTGTGCCCAAAGTCAATTTTAAAGTGGAGAATGCTTGTCAGGGGCAGGCGATTAGTCTGAAAAACACGACTGCCGGTAATCTGAGTTTAATCAATTTTAAATGGGATTTTGGTGATAGAACGCCTATGTCCAATCTTGTCAATCCCGTGCATATTTACAATGTGCCCGATATGTACAGGGTAACACTGAAAGCCGAGCTGAACGGCTGTTCGGATACCGTGATTAAAAACGCCTATCTGTTTTCAAGACCTCTTGTTAATTTTACAGCTCCGGCAGAAGCAAAATGTCAGGATGAAGATCTGTTTTTTGTTAATCATTCAACTATTTATCAAGGAAAAATGGGCGCTTTCTGGGACTTTTCCGATAGCAATTATTCTACCCTGTTCAATACAGAACACAGATTTAGTGAAGCCGGCACTTATCAAGTGACTTTGAAAATGGTTTCTGAGTTTGATTGTATAGATTCACTCAGCAAGCTTGTTATCGTCAAAAAGACGCCGGAACCGGGTTTTGTCTACGATAAATTATGCAGTAATGATTCTACTCATTTTAAAAATGTAAGTCCGGAGTATGCCGGTTTACAGGCTTTGTATACTTGGAATTTCGGTGAAGGACCCATTCAGACATCCAGAAACGTGTCCAAAAAGTGGAATTCGCCAGGACCTAAAGTCGTTAAATTAAAGTCGGAATTGTCAAACGCTTGTCAGGCAGAGTCAGAGGTTTCACTTAATGTATTGATTCAGGCAGATGCCAATTTTAATGTCAAAGATATTTGTAGTGGCGAGTCTGCTGTTTTTGTTAATTTATCAAAAATACAGCAGGGTCAGATGAGTTTTTTATGGAATTTTGGCGACACGACGCCTTCGACTGATATAGCTAATCCAAAACATGTGTACGCAGTGGATACCGCCAGATATTTTACAGTGATGTTAATTGCCGACGCAACAGACGGCTGCAAGGATACAGTTAAAAAGGCAATTAAAGTTACAGAATTGCCGGATTGCAATTTTACCTATGCCCCGTTTAACCTGATTGGTAATAAATCATTCAAATTTATTCCTGCGAATAATTACTATACAGAATACGAATGGTTTTTTGGCGAAGGAGGTACATCCACCAGCAAGTCACCTATATATCAGTTTTTGTACAATGGCCATTATGATGTGCGTTTGAGGGCTAAAAATGCCGGTGGTTGTGAATGTGAGCAACTGATACAGATTAATGTCGACTTAACCGGTCTTGAGACCGTGTATACACAAATATTTGATCTATACCCAAATCCTGCAAATCAGTCATTTGTCATTCGTATGAAAGTTGGTGATGGCTCGGGCATTATTAATCTCTATAACCATTTGGGACAGCTTGTTCTGAGCCGGGACTTGAGTTTTGTCAATGATATCAATACGGCCGACTTAAGCAGCGGTTTATATGTAGTAGAAGTGGTCACAGATGGAAAAAGTGTTCAGGCAAGGCTGGACATTATCCATTAATCTTTCATGAGATGTTGGAAAGACTTCCTTAGTTTGTTGACTTTAGGGTCTATCACCGCAGTACAATAGCTGTTTTTCTCCCTGTTCTGATTGTAATAATCCTGGTGATAATCTTCAGCAGGATAAAACACATCTAAAGGACTTATTTCTGTCACAATCGGTTCGCTGAACGTCTGTTCTTCCTCTAGTTTTTTGATGAAGTTCTCCGACAATATTTTCTGTTCTTCATTGGCATAAAAGATGGCAGAACGGTATTGGGTTCCGATATCTGCACCTTGTCTATTCAGCGTTGTGGGGTCGTGCATGGTAAAAAACACAGTCAGTATGGTATTGTAATCAATGATGTTTGGATCATAGATGACCTGCACGGCTTCTGCATGACCAGTCATGCCTGTACAAATTTCCCTATAGGTAGGATGTTTGATTTTTCCGCCTGTATAGCCGCTGATGACGGCTTCAACACCTTTTAAACGGTTGAGTGTGGTTTCTATACACCAAAAACAGCCACCGGCCAATGTCGCTGTTTGAAAATTTTCTGTACTTAAATTCATGGTTTGATGGTTAAAGTATTCTGATTCAGCAATTGCCTTCAGAATACACTTGCAAAAATACGTCATTTACCTCTATTTTTCCTCAAATTGGGGCTGTAGAAGGGGACGGCTGAGATTTATTTTATATATTTGCAACATCATGTTTAAACGAAATTGTTTTCTTTTTTCTTCATTTGTATTGTTAATAATTGGATGTCAACAAATTGTAAAGGTAAATACAAAAAAAACGACGGCTGAAAGTCCGGCTCCACTTCCGGGGTATTATGGCCAATGGCTATTTATTAAAACAAACGGAAGCAATATTTTACCTGATATGTCAAAATATCAATGGCAGAATGGGTTCAATAAAAGGGCGACCTCTAATGCACTTATTAATGTCTATGAATACGGCCCTTCAAATGTAGGTGGCAGAATCAGAGCCATAGTAGTTGATAAATTAAATCCTAGCAGGCTGATTGTCGGTAGTGCTTCAGGTGGTATCTTTGTTTCTGACAATAATGGTGCAAGTTGGAGACCTATCAACGACCAGGCCTTGTCTCCAAGTGTGACAGGCATGAGTCAAAATCCTTTTTTGCCTAATATTATTTATTATTGCACAGGAGAAGCTCAAGGTAACAGTGCCGATTTGTTGGGTGCCGGGGTATTTAAGTCTGTGGATGGAGGCAATAGTTTTACCCAATTGCCCGCTACAACGACCGCTGCATTTACCCAGAACTGGACAATTAAATGTTCTCCGAAAGACACACAAACACTTTATGTTGGAACACATGCTGCGGGCTTATGGAGAAGTACTGACGGCGGTCTTACTTTTTCAAGAGTTTATAATACAGGCATAGAAATTAATGATTTGGAATTATTGCCAGATGGTTCCGTGTTGTTTACTGTAAAAGGTTCCGGTGTATTCAGGTCTGCCTCAGGTAATCTCGGTTCTTTTTCCAAAGTGGCTAGTATTAATTCCACTTCATCTGCCAGAGGAGAACTTGCCGTTTGCAAGAACTTTCCAAATGTTGTTTATGCCGCCATTTCAGGGCCGGATAACAGTTATTCCGGTGTGTTAAAAGATTTTTACAAATCCAGTGACGGTGGAAAAACTTTCAGCACCAGAACCAATCCAACCGGAATTATCAATTTTGGGTTTACCTGGTATTGTATGAGCATGACCGTAAAAGACAATGATTCCAATGCCATTTATGCGGGCGGCGTAGATATAGGATACAGTTTAAACGGTGGACTTTCATGGTCGAGTGCTAATGAGCAGCATGCAGATAATCATATAGCTGTCAATAGCGGTAATAAAATGTATTTGGGAAGTGATGGCGGACTGTGTTATTACGACTGGAGCAATCTTAATCAATTCACGAGTCTGAACAACGGATTAAATATTACGCAGATATATGCGGGTGATGTATCACCGCACGCAGTGGCTATTTTGGGAGGCTGTCAGGATAATGGTACCAAAGAAGGCAAAAATTTGAACAAATCATTTACATCCGTTTTTGGTGCAGATGGTGGTTATTCATTTTACCATGCACAGACCAGTACAGTGAAATATTATGCCACACAAAATGGTGCTGTATACAGAAATGGCATCAATGTCAGCAATAATATTCCGACTTCCGATGCGAAATGGTTTATACACCCTTATCATGTGAGTCAAAGCAATGGTGAGATTATGGTTTATCCTTCCAACCGTATATTATATTACAGCACGAATGGCGGATCGAGTTTTAAAAATCTGACTACGGTGAGTTCAGGCCGATTGTTTTCAAGTGCCACCTCAGAGGGTAATAATCCTTCAGTGTTTTCAGGTGGCAGCAGTATATTGGTAGCAGTTGATTCTGCCAATAAAACAACACCTTTGGTGAAGAATCTGAGACAGGCCATGCCTTTGGCCATCAGAGCCTCATTTGTAGGCAGTATAAAAGTTGTGCCCGGATTCAGAGATAAAATTTATATCGGATTTAATAATATTGCCGATTCAGGACGTATTTATATGGCTTCTAAAGTATTTAATGACACACCTGTATTTACCAATATCAGTGGTAATCTGCCAAGAGGCTTGCCGGTAAACTGGGTAGAATGTGATCCTATGAATCCCGAGCGTATTATTTTTGCAGGTACTGATTATGGCTTGTATATCACAGAAGACGGCGGTAACAACTGGATAAAAGATACCAGATTTCCATCCACAGTCATCAGTAACATCAGAATCCATAAAAACATGAAGGATATTTATTTCTTTACGCATGGAAGAGGTGTTTTTAAAGGTCAGATTAACAATAGCGGATTTAGCTCTATTGAGGATAAAAACGACAAAGCTTTACTGGCGCTGCTTTTTCCGAATCCGGCAAAAGATATGCTGAATATTTCATTTAAAACGGCAGTGTCGGGCACATACCATGTCTATGACATTCAGGGAAAAGAAGTTTTAAGCGGCGAACTTAACGGCGAACGTCATACAGTATCTACCTCGGCGCTTCAAAACGGACAATACGTGATCGTATACCAGACAAGTTCGGGCACCGGTAAACAGAAATTCAGCATCATGCAATAAGTATGTCATCTCATCATATTGTAAGAGACGGACAGGAACCTGCACTTATCATTGCCAATGGAGAACCTTGTTCTGTAGACATATTGGAGCAGATACTCGAATGGAATCCTTTTATTGTGGTATTAGATGGGGCATTGCAAAAGGTAATTGACCTCGGGATTAAATTTGATCTGGTATTGGGTGATTTTGACCATACCAGTGTCGAGGAAATTAAACAGATGATTCCGCCGGATACTGAAATCATCTATACACCGGATCAGGAAAAAACAGATCTTGAAAAAGGGCTGGAACTGCTGATAGAAAGAAAATACGAAGCGGTGAATATTGTTTGGGCAACGGGCAAACGCAGCGACCATTATATGAATAATATTGCCACTCTGGCGCGTTATCAGCATCTGATTAAATTGGTGATGGTAGATAATTATTCGAGGATATATCCCATTAACAGCGGTTTTATGAAACATTTTCCGGCGCATCACAATGTATCGCTGATACCATTGAACAAGGTAGAAAACCTGAAAACAGAGAACCTGGTGTGGAATCTGAATCATCAGACTATAGAATATCCGTATAATACCAGCAGCAGCAACCGTGTAGCTGAATCGGGAGTGGTTTCAGTGCATTTTGACTCGGGCCATCTGTTAATGATGGAGTGCTGGGATTGATATGCTCTTTATTAAATGTTCGGGTTAAATTTTATTAGCTACTCCTCTTGCTTCCAACGGCAGAGTTAAATTCTCAAACTAACTTTTGGAAGCGTTTGTCGCATGTAGTTTTCGATTTTACTCGACCAGCTTACATTCCGCAACTTTTCTTTCTTACTTTTTCGCATCGCGGAAAAAGTAACAAACCATGCGAAGCAATTTCACGAATGCCTAAATATAATATTAAAGACATGAGTAAACGCTAGCCACCCAAAATGATTTGTTTGAAAACTACAGTTTCAAAATACCGCTCATGTGAATGTTTTTGCCAATTGTTTGCGATGCAGTATGGCAAAAACAACACATGCTTCCTGCAAACCACTACGCATTCTTTAGTCATCGTTGGGAGGTTTTCAAAGAAAACACCCCTTACGATGACTTATGCCATACCGTAAGGTTTGCTTGCCTTTGCAAACCTTTCTGGTTTGGTATTAACCTTGTTTTCATACTCAAATCATTTAATGTGGCGTTCCGCCTCAGCCATAATAGTTTAGTCTATTTATGCAGCTTTGTTCTCTACTGCAACATTTTACTAGTTATTACATTGTTAAGTCTTGTTTAACTGCATGTTGCAGGTTCAAAGCAAATAATTATAAATTTGCAGGACTTGTCAAAACATGTATATTTGCCGGTAAAACATTTTAAAACTTATGAATAAAAAAGTCATCCTGGGCAGCATTGCTGTAGTAGTTATCGGTGCGGTAGCGGCAGTGTATATGTTCACCAAAGGCAGTTGCAAACATTTGCGCCTCGTTCCATCAGATGCGTCCTTAGTCGTCGCTTTTGATTTAAAACAATTGGCAGATAAGGCCGATTATAATGGCAAGTTAAAAGACAGCAAATTATTCAAAAAGCTGATGGACAAGTCAAAAAAGATGACGCAGCCTAAGGGTATTGAACTGCTGATGTCTGAAGTGGTGAAACATCCTTTGGATAATGGCCTAAACATCTTCAGCGATTTGTATCTGTTTATGCAAAGCAAAGGGCAGGATAATACGACAGGTATTGTTGTAGATGTCAAAAGTGCAGGTGATTTTACCAAATTTGTAAAAGGCATAAAAGGCCTTGAAAAAAATGTACAGGAGAAAAAGGGTTATACCCTGTTTACAGATGATAATGATCTGATTGCATGGAACGAAAATGGCCTGCTGATGTTGTATAAACCCAATTATTATGGAGAGGGGCTTACAGATGAACTCAACAAGATGTTTGATGTATTGATGGTTCAGGAGCAAAAGAAAAGCATGGCGGATAATAAAGATTTAAAAAGTGCATTGGACAACAAACAGGATATCAGCTTTTTTATGGACTACGGCGGATTGCTCAATAGTATGGGTGATGCCACCAAAGGCAGTCCTTTGCTGGGTCAGTTGATGGAGAATTACAAAGGCATTTATATTACAGGCGGTATGTCATTTGAGAATGACCGTATTGTGATGTCTTCTAAGGCTAATGGTGATGAGAAAGCAATAGAAAAAATCAACTATCTTCAGAAAAAAGGACTGAGTGATAAAGCCCTGCAATACATTACAAACGACAAGGTGTATAGCACGATGAGTGTAAATCTTGATATCCCTAAAATTATTTCCTTAATTAGTGCGGATAAGGATGTGAAACAAAATATGGAACAAACTGCACAAGGATTCGGTATGACCATGAAGGAACTGGAGACCGTATTCAGTGGAGAAATTGTTCTGTCGATGATCGATGTGATAGAGATGGAAATGAAAAAAATGGACTATCAGATGAATGAAGCTACGGGTGAATTTGATATGATAGAAGTGGTGTCTAAACAACCTATGCCGGTGCTTGGTTTAAATATTGGTGTCAATAGCCGTGAGAATTTTGAAAAAATGATAAAAACAATGCCATTTCCGGTCGTTGACGGTATGCGCAAGTTTCCAATACCATATTTAGGTGTTAATATTTTTATTGTTGAAAATGAGTTTGGTCTGAGTCTGACGAATGACTCAACGACTGCTGCAGGCATAGTGACCAATAAAAAGATGATGAAAAAACCTACAGATGAAATCGCTGGATTAATCACTGCGAAACCTACTGCAGCTTATTTTAATATGAGCTTGCCTGCATATCCGGCCTCAGTAACGTCTTTTTTCAAACAATCTATGGGTGATAAGGGTTTTTCTGCTTTTAGCGGTTATTTGTCAATTTTCGACAATATGAAAGGCAGTGGAGATATCAAAGGTGCTGATTTTGAAGTGAACCTGAAAAAGGGAGAAGGCAATTCATTGTATCGCCTGCTGAAACAATGCGACGTGCTGCCTTTGGATGAATAAAGCATGAACATTCAGCTTAAGCAACTTATTCCAAACCCCTTAAAAGGGACTTATGGAGAAGAGAGTATTTGGGGTAAAACAGCTGAACTGAGTTCGCCTTCTTATTACCTTGTGAATGCCGCTTCCGGAAAAGGTAAATCTACTTTGCTGAGTTATATTTACGGTTTGCGCAAAGACTTTAGTGGTCAGTTGATGATGGATGAACACGATATTGCCGGATTCAGTCTGCGCGACTGGTCCGATGTAAGGAAAACCAAGCTCGCCATGATGTTTCAGGACCTTCGTTTATTTGATGAACTGACAGCCCTCGAAAACATCAACATCAAACGACAACTGACCAATGATGTAAGCATGGATGAGATGATGAAAATGACAGATGTTCTTGGCGTTTCAGAGTTATTAAACCGACCGGTAAAGTTTTTGTCGATGGGACAACAACAACGTGTAGCTTTGGTGAGAACACTGATGCAGCCTTTTGAATGTCTTTTGCTGGATGAACCTTTCAGTCATATTGATGCGAAGAATATCCATAAGGCGGAACAATTAATTGATGAAGCCTGTAAAAAAAATAATGCCTCATTAATTCTCACCTCTCTTGGCGAATCTTACGGGCTGCATTATAACGAAACCATAGCCGTATGATCAAGAAACTGATATTGGCCAAACAAAGTTATCTGCAATTGAGCATCGTGATGTTCGGCAGTCTTTTTGGACTTTTACTGGTGATGGCATCCTTGCAGTTTTTTCTTGATTTTAAACAACTCATAGTCAATAAAGAGGATTTAATCAGTCCGCAGTTTTTGGTCGTCAATAAACGGGTGAATATACTGAACACCTTAACAGGAGGTAAAAACACGTTTACTGAATCAGAGATTAAAGCTTTTGAACAAGTGCCTTCGGTTGAAAAGATCGGAAGTTTTAAAGCCAATCGGTTCAAGGCCAAAGCCGCTTTTGATTTTATGGGAAACTCTGTATACACCGATATGTTTTTTGAAGCGGTACCCGATACCTTTCTGGATGTAAAAGCAGATAACTGGGACTGGAAAGAAGGACAGAATGTGCCCATTATACTGCCGGTAGATTATATCAATTTATATAACTTCGGATTCGCTCCGAGTCAGGGATTGCCGCAGATATCGCAGGGTACGGCGAAAATGGCTCCCTTGAAAATCAAGATTTCCGGTCAGGGAAAAGAAGTAGAATTGCCGGGAAATATTGCGGGGTTTACGCACCGCATCAATTCCATATTGGTACCTGAAAGTTTTCTGGATTATGCCAATGCCACTTATGGCGATTCGGAAGATGCAGGTTCTTCGCGCATTGTGGTCGTAACTAATGATCCATCCAATACGGCATTGTCAGATTATATCAAAGAGCGCGCTTATGAAACCAATCTTGAACTTTTAAAAAGCGGGAAATTAAACAGTATCTTAAAAATCATCTTATCTGTCTTGTTGCTCATCGGTTCAGTGATTGTTTTGCTGTCTGTATTGGGTTTTGTGCAATACTCCCAATTACTGGTGAGCAATTCCCGATATGAAATCAAAACCTTATTACATCTGGGTTATCATCACCTGGACATATTCAAGTATTACCTGCGGTTTTATGCCATACTTTCTGTGGTCATAGCCCTGTTTGCGGTCCTGATGTTATGGATAGGCAAATTTTATTTTAATCAGATGATGACGGCCAGAGGATTTGAAATAGATGGCGCTGTCGATGCATGGGTGTGGATAACAGGCACGGTGATGTTATGCGGTTTTATGGTGATTAATTCCGTGAATCTCTTTCGTATGGTCAGGCGACTGGCCCAAGCGGTCTGATAGTTTATCAACAGCCCCTTCAGCCTGTTTTTAATGACTGAAATTATTGCTAAGTTTGAACCATCATTCATTTTAATCTATTCACATGAGCCGTCATTACATACCACAGGAATTTAAAATCACAGATTGGGCACACCTTCAACCTTATTTTGATGAGGCCATGGCGTATGCCATCACCTCTATTGAAACCTATAGCGAGTTTCTTGCAAGGATAAGTGAACTTGAAAGTATAGTCAGCGAAGACCTTGCCTGGCGTTATATCAAAATGACCTGCGATACCACAAACCAACAACTGGAAGCGGACTATATCGATTTTGTCACCAATATTCAACCCAATATTGCGCCATACGAGGATAAGATTAATCAAAAGATCAATGACTCTGTTTATAAAAAAGACCTCGAAGGCGATAAAGCTTATTATATTTATTTCAGGTCCATCAAAAATGCCATCGATTTATTCAGAGAAGAAAATATTCCATTGCAGGCAGAATTACAGACCCTCTCACAAAAATACGGGACCATTAGCGGTGCTATGTCTGTTGAAATAGACGGGGAAACACTGACACTACAGCAAGCTTCCAATAAATTAAAAGAAGTAGACAGGGAGCGCCGTAAAAATGCTTATGAAATCATCAATAACAGGCGACTGGAGAGCAAAAAAGAACTGGACGAGCTATTTAACCAACTCATTCAGTTAAGGCATCAGGTGGCTGTAAATTGCGGTTTTGAGAATTTCAGGGATTATATGCACCAGGCTTTGGGAAGATTTGATTATTCGGTCAAAGATTGTTTTAATTTCCACGAAGCCATTGCCAAAGTGGTGGTGCCGCTTAATCGCAGGATAGAGGAACAGCGCAAAAACAGTCTGGCTTATGATGCCCTCAAACCTTATGATTTGGCAGTGGACCCTATGAACAGACAACCTCTAAAACCTTTCAGCGATGGCAAAGAACTACTGGAAAAAACCATCAAATGTTTTGATCTTGTAGAACCGCAGTTTGCCAAAAATCTGCAAATCATGGCGGATAAAGGCTATCTGGACCTCGACAGTCGATTAGGCAAAGCTCCGGGTGGTTATAATTATCCGCTGGCAGAAAGTGGTATTCCGTTTATCTTTATGAACGCTGCCGGAAGTTTAAGGGATTTGGAAACCATGGTGCACGAAGGTGGTCATGCTATGCATTCATTTTTGAGTGAACACCTGAAATTAAACGCATTTAAAAACGCGCCGATGGAAGTGGCCGAAGTGGCCAGCATGTCGATGGAACTTATCAGCATGGAAGGCTGGCACATGTTTTTTAGTGATAAAGAAGAATTAAAACGCGCCAAAATTGAACAACTGGAAGGTGTGATTGCTACCCTGCCATGGATAGCTACCATCGATGCTTTTCAGCACTGGTTATATACACACCCTAACCATACACTCGAAGAAAGAACCGCAGAATGGGTGAATATCGCTACACGTTTTGATACCGGTGTAACCGATATGAGTGGTTATGAAAACTATCTGGCCAATAGCTGGCAAAAACAGTTGCATCTGTATGAAGTGCCGTTTTATTACATAGAGTATGGATTCGCTCAATTGGGGGCCATCGCCATTTGGCGCAATGTGCTGAAAGATAAAAAATCAGGACTGGATGGTTATAAACACATGCTGGAATTGGGATATACCGTTACCATTCCTGAGCTGTATGAGGCCGGCAAAGTTAAGTTTGATTTCTCACCGGAATATGTCGGAGAATTATTCGAATTTGTGTGGGATGAACTTCAAAAATTAAAAGCATAACATGAAAAAAGTACTGATTGGTCTTGTGATTGTGCTGGCTCTCGTTGGCGCCTATTTTGCATGGATAAAATTCTCCCCCGACAAGTTTTCCGACGGATATTATCTGGTGCCTTCAGATGCGGTGATGGTGATAGAAACTCAGGACCCTGTGAAGTCATGGCAGACCTTTAGCTCCAGTAACCTTTGGCAGGGTGTTAAGACCTTTCCTCCATTTGCAGAGATTACAAAAAATGCGGATTTGATGGATGATATCATCAAGCAGAACCAGCAGGTGTTTTCATTTCTCGGACAGAGGCATTTGCTCATCTCCATTCACATGACCAAAGCCAGAGATTACGATTTTGTCTATTATGCCGATATGAAAGAAGCTTCGAAATCCAGTATGCTCAAAGCTTCACTTACCAGCATTATTACGCAGTTTGATTATAAACATACCGTCAGAACCTTTAACAATACCGAAATTGATGAATATTTTGACCCCAAAACCAGAGAAGTATTATCCATTTGTTTTGTCCATAATTACCTTGTTTGCAGTTATAACAAACTTTTGATCGACAAAGTCATCAGTGCTTCTCAGATGCCTGAAAGCCAGATGGGCAAAGATGGCAGATTTTCTGAAGTGAATCAGCTGACCTCCGCCAATGGCCTTTGCAGGGTATTGATTAATTATAAAACCTTCCATCAGTATCTGGGTGTCTATATGGATGATGTGACAGATGTCAAAGACCTGTTCTCAAGCTTTTTTTATACCGGTCTGGATTGCACCATGGACAATGATTTGATATTAGCCGATGGTTATACCGTCATTAACGATAGTCTGAGTTCTTATTTGCAGGCCTTGGCCATTAGCGGGAAATCAAGCACAGATGCGGAGAAGATATTTTCCGAAAAAACATCGTTTTTCCTCAGTATGGGATTCACGGATTTTAACACCTTTTACGACAACCTGGAGAAAGTGTTGCAAAAAGATGCGGCATCATATGCAGCCCAACAAAAAGGTCTGAAGAAAATTGAAAAACTCCTGAACATCGATGTCCGCAAAAATCTGTTCAGCTGGATGGGTAGTGAAGTGGCTATTGCACAATACGAAACCGATGTGCTGATAGGCAATAAGGTAAGAAGTATTATCGCCATCAAGGCCGATGATATCAGTGCAGCAAAAGAGAATCTGGCCATTATTGAAAAACAGGTGAGAAAACGCACCCCTATAAAATTTAATGATGTGACATATAATGGTTACGACATTAAATACATCGAGGTAAAAGGTCTGTTTAAATCCTTTCTGGGCAATTTGTTTTCTAAAATTGACAAACCTTATTATACCATTTTGGATAATTATGTGGTGATGAGTGATGATCCAAAAACACTCTTATTGACCATTGATGATTTTATTGCTCAGAAAACTTTAGCCAATAAAGAAGAATACAGAGATTTCAGGAGTAAATTTTCTGAAAAGACCAATGTGATGGCTTATATCAGTCCCAATTACCACTTTGCCAATTTTAAGGGACTTCTGAACCCTGAGAGTTGGGTGAGCTCACAGAAAAACCAACAATACATTCGCTGTTTTAACCATGTGGGTCTGAGTCTTTCGGGCGATGGTGACAGGATGCGCACCGTGATGGGCACGTTTTATAAACCATGGGTGCAGCCTGAAGAAATAGTAGATACAACAGACAATGAAACCGATACGCTGAGCAATTTGGACTTGTTTTATATCCGCAACTTCAGCAACAATATGAACACCACCTATTATGAAAATGGCAAGGCCAAAGTGTCGGCAGAACTTGATGGCACCATCATGGATGGCGTGTATCTGGAGTATTATGAAACCGGTATCATTAAAATCAAGGGCAAGTATAAAAAAGGCATTAAAAATGGCACCTGGAGGTATTACAAACCCGACGGTAATTTTGACTACAAAGAGAAATACATCAACGGCGAGATTAAGAAACAAAACCTCTTAGAAAAGTTGTTTGGCGGTTCTAAAGAAGGTTCGGAGCCTTAGGGCCTGTTTCCGGCTGTCCGTTATAGTCAGCGCCATGAGCAGTGGAGCTTTAAAGCCTTGCAGCCTGCGGGGCATGTAATGCCCGCATACTGCAAAAAGCTCAACACTGTCAATGGCACTGAGCTGCCACTGCCATCCGGGGCATATTTAGATGCGTTGTAGGATGTTTAATCCGTGATCATACCCGATCCTTTAACCCTACTTGGCGCTATCTAAAAGTTCCTGGGTAATAAAATATGTTTTTTGCAAATATTCTTCATTGATTCTGCTGTGGGAATAGGCGTCTGCGGATAGAGGTGATTTGTGAAAAAAATTAATATCTTTTAAATCAAAAGTAGTTGTTTTGCCATTTTCAAAACGAATGACAACGGAGTCAGCATCATTAAAAAAACTTTCGGCAAAGGAGAATGTTTTTGCTGTAGTCACTTCAAATTCTGAAGAACTTGAATCTTTCACAAAGATAGTCTTTACAAGTATGTTTTCTTTTAAACCTATAAGGTTTGCACCTTGATTGGTTTGATTGGTAAATATGTATTTTGTCTTTTTATCCGATGGATATACGGTTGTTCTACCGCATGATATAAGTATAAATAAGAACCCTAAGACAAATATTTCTTTTTTCATACTTAAATTATCAAAAGTCAAAAATAAATATAATTATTTGACATCTGGTAAATAAAATCACTTTTAAAATAGGCGGAATAGAATATATTCCGCTTATTTTTGAATGAATAAATACGCATGAACACAAAAAAATGTATTCTAATTTTTGGTCTATTGCTCCAAAGTATGAGTTGCAAAATAACAAGGAGTACCCTTCAATACTCAACGTTTCATTTTGTTAATGAAACCAATTCTGATATCCACATACAAGGCTGGTACTTAAGGCAATCTCAACAAGATTTTAGAATCAGTAAAAATTCTTCCATTGATATTGAAAAAGAACAAGCAAATGCTTCAATGAATCCAGATGAATTTTTCCATTCTGATTCATTAGAAATAACCTTTGAAAACAATAAGAAATTAATATATTCCTGGTATAGAAAATCTCCTACAAAAAATTACTTAGGCAATGGCTTGGGTTATAAAGAGGAGCGTACCTCGGAAAACCACATAAAATTCACTTATTTTATAACACAAGAGCATATAGATAGTGCCAAGTGATGATGAACCGGACGGCAATTTTGGCTACAAAGAAAAATATATCGACGGTGAAATCAAGAAACAAAACCTCTTAGAAAAGTTGTTTGGCGGTTCTAAGGAAGGGACGGAGACTTAGGGCCTTTTTCCGGCTGTCCGTTGTAGTCAGCGCCATGAGCAGTGGAGCTTTAAAGGCTTGCAGCCTGCGGGGCATGTAATGCCCGCATACTGCAAAAAGTTCTACACTGTCAATATATCTCAAGTAAACATAATGCAAGTAGCTGACCGATAGACTTTGCAAATGTTAATTCTCCCAATTGGTTATTATGAACAAAATGTAATATTAAGATGAAACCGATTTGGTGGTAATTACTTAATTTAATTTAATGATATTGCGTTCTTTATTAGTGTCGAATAAGGATTAGAGTCCCCTGCAAAATCGCCATTAGTTATCTTAATATAATTTTCTTCGAATTGGTGTATAATATTCTGAAAGACTTCATCTTTGTCCGAGCCAATTGCCTCTAGTCCAAACTCCTTATTTTCAGCTTTATATGAATTATTGTTATCTATCGTGAAAATAAATTTAAATGGTTGGTTTAGTTCAAAATAGTATTCGGTTCCATCTATTTCATTCCATATGATCTCCACATCTTTCATTTCTTGAGAAAACAATAATCCTTCCTTTAATCCCTTTGTTGATATGTTTTTAATATCCTGTTTTTCGTCCAATTCCAAAACAACACTATAAAGCTTCCTTTTTTCATTGTCGTGATTATTTTCTATAGTCTCTGGAATTAATATTTTTCTTTTAGATGTTTCGACACGATTATATACTTTACGAAACGTTTTCTTATAATTTGTAACCTCAACTTTATAGTCCTTATCATTTAAAATATCCAGATACGGCCCATAAATTCTTCTTCTAGCATCCACTTCATATTTTTCCGCGATCCTGTTTAAACTTTCACTAGAACTGTAATCTACATCAATTACCTCCTCTTTATAAGCGTTAAGAATTTCTCTTTGCCATTTATTGTATTCATCGTTACCAACCGTATGAGTAAAATCACTACCTATTGAAACTTTAAAACTGCCATATTCTAATTCCACAATTCTAGGTGTAAGAATTTCCTTAAATTGTCCGACCACTTTCTGCAATCTTGAATAATCCCCAAAGGTATGTTTGAATTTGCTGAAAAAATCTTCTTGAATAAAGTTTAAATATGAATTACATAGCTTTTTTAGAAATATTCCAGCATCTAAAGCAGAAATAGTTGTTGAGTATTTATGATTACTTGGCTCTAGTGTAAATTCCAATGATAATTCCCTTAAAGTTGTTAGATAAAAATCAGATTCATATTTTTCAATTACCGGTAAATACAACTTAGGAATATCTAACTTATAAGTACTTTCTTCCTCAATTTGGTATTTTTCAGGTATCTGATTCAGATATACTGCAGCAATGTTTTTATATTGTAACTCTGAATCAATTTCAATTGAATACACAAAATCCTTGTCTTTATTTTCCAGTAGCTCCTTTAAACTTTCTGTCCCCTTTAAATATTTATATAGGTGGAGTTCATCTATTTTCCATACTAGCCACCTATTTACTGATTCATTGAAATCAACCCAATAGTATAAGTAGTCATTGTCATATTCATCTCTAAAATGAGAAAGAATTGGGCCATCATATTCAATTAAATCAGAAACTTTCTTTAGTCCCTGAAATGGCAATTGGCTTATTATATTTCCCTTTATCTTCTCCATTAATTTAGTGCCCCAATTATTGAAAAACTTCCTGACAAATCAATATTCTCGTATTCAAATAAATCTAAATGACCGTTCAATTCAAAATTGACAAGCCCCATATCTTTCGATATGTTTATATATCCCAAATGAGTATAACCCAACATTTCTCTAACGCGCAATGGAAGTACCACAAATGCTTCTTTTGCCTTCTCCTGCGAAACATAAAAAGAAAGGGCGCACATACTACATTTCATATCATCTGTGCTGTTTTTCCTCTGTGGCCTATTTTGCTTTTCGTTATATAAAAAAGTTGGTAAATAGTTTAATTCATTGCTAATATCCTCATATACCCAACGAAATGCATCAGTTTCCATTTCATTACATTCATTATCAGGACAATTATTTAAGGAGTTATTTGCAATTAATTGATGATATTTAAGGTTTTTCACGGGTAAATATAATTTTTTTAAAATAATTTACACCTATACAACTCATTTTAAGCATTATATAAGTTTTAGTTTGCCTCAATTATAATCAAATACTATAGCATTTCCAAGTTATTGTGCATTTTTCTGCAAAATCACTTAAAAACTAACTTTAAAAGAGTATGACTTTTAGGTATGACTTTCGATACATTGCAAAATTCATTTTTTTTCATAAATATTTGTAAAGTAATGGATTATAAATAAAGTAAACCTTTTCTTAAGTAATTCGTTTTTGATCTTAAAATACACCTTTAAGGACCTCATAAATGCAATTAATTTGGTGCATAAGACATTAATTATATTAAGATAGAGGGACAAGTAATACAATGATTGAAGCAAGGATGCTCAGTGCTTCCAGATGGACATTTCCACTACAAAGAAATCCCCCTCCTACATACGCAAAAAGTCTGAATGCTTAACTAAGCCATCCACTTATATGTGTTTCCGGGACAGAGACAAATAGTTTAATTTTGTCAAAGCAAGAGAATATTATGAAGGCGAAGTATTATGTAAAGGTCATGCATCTGCTAGTTTCCGGATTATTCCTCCATGCTGCATTCACAGGATGCAAGAGTGGGTCTGGCAATCAAGACACCCAAAACAATGACATAAACTCACGGAAAGACACATTTGTCTTTATCAGGCCGGCAATGGAAGCCATACTGACAGACGAGGGTATCAGCGGATTTGATGTCATTTCTGTTGATGGAAAATACATTTACCAGTCAAATGATGGCGAAAAAAACTTTGGCATCAGCAGATACAGAATGGAAGGGCAATCGCTCAAATTAGATACGTTCTGCGAGATCAGTTCATTGCTAGAGGGTGCCATTTACAAAATCATACTAGCCAAGGATGCATATTCCAGTGGTTTCATGGCCATTTGTATACCCTATACATTCGAGCAGGACACCAGGCATTGGGTGGTCACAGACTACGATCTTGTTGATGTAATTTTCTATTCCAAAGATCTAAAAGTACTAAAAAGAAACCATGTAAAAAACACGCATTGGGCTTTTATGATGGATTGGCTTGAAAACATTAAAGCGCCTCCTTTTCCCTATACGTATTTTGTGCATAGTGATACTGTTTCACTGATGTTAAATGACTGGTCCAGTTAAGAATTGGATGGAATTTTATTATTTTATTTACAGGATCCCATTCTAATTTTGATGAACTTTTACGGTCTTTGCTTTGATCAGAACGCAAACCGGTAATCCAGACTTTTTTTCCATTCAACGCCTTTTTCAGGGGTTCAACTTTACGAATATAACAACATTGCATCCTGTTCTCAACAGATTCATAAAATGAATTTGGCCCCTTCTCTGTTACAAAATCTTTCAAAGCGTCAGCATCCCGATAATAAGCCTTGATAGGCTGTGTATATTTTTCCAAGGTGCGGTTCCATGTATTATAGGTTTCTTCGAACATTCTACCGGTATCTAATGTGAATATTTCAAGTGGAAGGTTCTGATTAAAAATAAGATGGGTTATGGCCTGATCTTCCAAACCACAACTAGTAGAAAAGGCAATATGCTTTTCGAAATGGACGCTTAAAATCTGAAGGCTTATTTCGGGTGATCGGTCCCTCAACAGAGCCTCCAATTCACTTATGATAGACAGGTCATTCATTTATTAATTTAAATTTAAAACGGTCAACTCAAGACCTTTCAGTTTTAACTTTGTAATCTCTGCGTTGTCAACAATAGCTTCAGGTGCCAGTATCAAAGAAGTGCCATTTTCTCTCCACCAGTTGTCTCGCAGGAGTTTGCTGATGTGAATTACACCAATTAAATACTTACGGTTTCTTTCTGCATGCCATTCGTCAATCCATTCAAAACTATCTTTTGGAACAAAATCCCAATGATCAAAACTTAAATAAATTCTGAGGTAAAAATCATTGCTCAGTTCGCTGGGTTGATGATTATATAATTTTTTGTATCCATACTTGTAGTTGTAATTCAACGCTGATATATCACTCAGGACAGCCGATGCCGTTGGAAATGAACCCGCACCTTTGCCATAGAAGAATTGTTTATCTGCAAAAGAGGATTCAATTACAGCGCCATTGTATTCATTCTTAACAAAGGATAAATGGTCATCAGGCCTTACAAATTGGGGTAATAAAAAGGCTGCTACTTTACCATTGGGTAATTTCTTTGCATGACCTACCAATCTTATCTCAAAGTTTTTTTCACGACCTGCTGTGGCATCGGAACCTTGAATGTTTTGGATACCTGTAAACAAAATGTCATCCGGTTTTGAAACAATGCCATATGCATGTAATAATAAAATCACCCATTTATGCACTGCATCCCAACCATTCACATCCAGCGTCGGATTAGCTTCCGCAAAACCCAGCTGTTGCGCTTGTAACAGGGCCTGCTCAAAATCCAGTTTTTCTTCAAATATTTTTGTGAGAATATAGTTAGTGCTGCCGTTTACAATTCCTTTTAAACTATGAAGCAGGTCATTGTCGTAATACTCTTCCAGATTGCGAATCAATGGGATGGAAGCACATGCAGAAGCTTCATATAAGAGCGAGAGTCGAGTTTCCTTTTGAAGTTCAAGTAGTTCCGGTAAATGCTGTGCAATCATTTTTTTACTCGCACTAACCACTTTTTTTCCATTTCTTAAAGCAGATTGCACAATTTCAAAGGCTGGTTCACTTTCATTAATCACCTCTACGATAACATCGATTTCATTATCATCCAGCAACTCTTTTCTATTGGATGTAAATAGTCCTTTTGGAGCATTCCGTTCTTTTTCTGAATTTTTGATGCATATTCTTTTGATGCTTGCATTGAGTGAAGGTGTCTGTTGAAGTATTTTATACAAACCCTCACCAACTACACCGAATCCAAATAATCCGATTGTTAATTTTTTATTGATTGACATACTTTTTTTTTATTTTTTTTATTTCCTTTTTTTATTTGAGGCAAAAAAGAAGTAACTGCCTTTGTGATTTGATCATATTCTAATAGAAAGCCATCATGGCCATATTTAGATTCTATTATTATCAGTTGAGCCCCTTTAATGGTATTTGCTAAATATTGTTGTTCTCTTATAGGGAATAGCATATCGCTGGCAATACCAATTACGAGTGTTTTTGCTGTAATTTTATTTAAGGCAAACTCGACTGAGTGGCGGTTCCGGCCAACATTATGTGCATCCATGCCTTTACTTAAATAATAATAGCTAAATGCATTGAAGCGATATGATAGTTTATCTCCCTGGTAACGTTGATAAGATTCGCTCTTGAAATTCTCCAATAGATCATTGCTTTCTTCAAATTGGCTTGTGCTGTAGGCATCATAATTGCGATAAGAAAGTAAGGCAATTCCTCTGGCAACTTTTAATCCATCCATGCCTGCATCAATGGATTTGTTTTTCCATGTATGGTCCGATTCAATTGCCAAGCGTTGTGACGAGTTGAAAGCAATTCCCCAGGCTGAATGACTGGCATTGGTTGCAATTGGAACAATGTTTTTAAACAATGTTGGATTTTCAATCGCCCATTCCAATAATTGTTGCCCACCAAAACTACCCCCGATCCCAAGAAATATGCTTTCAATACCTAATGATTTTCTTAAAGGGTCATAAGCACGAATCATATCTCTTGTAGTGAACCATGGGAATTCATGGTAATATGGTTCATTGGTTGAGGGGTTTGTATTCATTGGACTATAACTTCCATAAGCACTGCCTGGTGTATTTACGCAAATAATTAAATAATTTGCTAGGTCAATAAGTTGCCCAGGTCCTACCAAACCCTGCCACCACTCAGTTACTTCACTATTTGATGTCAGCGCATGAAATACCCAAATAACATTATTTTTAGCTTTATTCAACTTGCCATAGGTTGAATAAGCCAATTGATATTGATTGAGCAGTATCCCGGATTCGAGGCGAAATGGTTTATTATATTTAAATATTTTCGTTGACATTTTTAATAATTCTTCGAGACTTTAATTGAATTTAAATTTCCATGTGCCTTTTGCACGAGATCATTCAACATTATAGGTTGACAACTTCATTCTTGAAAACTGATTGAAATGCCTGCTCCAGATCTGCTTTAATATCATCTATATGCTCTATTCCTACGCTTATCCGGATAAGATTAGGTGTAACACCTGAAGAGACTTGTTCTTCTTCGCTTAATTGTTCATGCGTTGTACTAGCAGGGTGGATTGCCAAAGTTTTAGCATCGCCAACATTTGCAAGGTGACTGATCAGCTTTAATGAGTTAATAAACTTCTCTGCATTAGCTCTTCCACCTTTAATAGCGACCTGCAAAACCCCGCCAAAACCATTTTTTAAGTATTGTTTAGCTAAGGTGTGATATGAATTACTCTTTAGTCCAGGGTATAGTACAAAATCTACATAAGCACTCTGTTCAAGCCATTCTGCCAATTCCAAGGCATTTTCAACATGACGTTGCACTCTCAGGGAAAGTGTTTCCAAACCCTGTAAAAGCAAAAAGGAATTAAAAGGACTTTGGGAAGGTCCAAAATCCCTTAAACCTTCAACTCTGGCTCTTATGATATAAGCAATGTTAGGAAGGCCAAGTGGATTACCCTCTCCAAAAATTTCCCAGAATTTTAAACCATGATAACCTTCACTTGGTTCTGTAAACTGTGGAAATTTACCGTTACCCCAATTATAATTTCCACCATCCACTATAACACCACCTATAGTTGTTCCATGCCCACCTATCCATTTTGTAGCGCTTTCCACAACGATGTTTGCACCATATTCAATTGGACGGAAAAGGTAGCCACCGGCACCAAATGTATTGTCTACAACTAAAGGTAAATCATATTTCTTTGCAATTTTAACGAACTTTTCAAAATCCGGGATATTTAATCTGGGGTTGCCTATTGTTTCGATGTAAATTGCCTTGGTATTATCATCAATCTGCTTAACAAAGCTGTCGGCATTATCTCCATCGGCGAAACGTACTTCCACTCCCAGTCTTTTAAATGCAACTTTGAATTGATTATAAGTTCCTCCATAAAGAAATGATGTGCTGACAAAATTGTCACCTGCCTGTAAAATATTATTAAGTGCGATGAACTGAGCAGCTTGGCCTGAAGATACAGCAAGCGCTGCTACTCCTCCCTCTAACGCAGCAATTCGCTGCTCAAAAACATCTGATGTAGGGTTCATAAGCCGTGTGTAGATATTGCCAAATTCTTTTAAACCAAAGAGGTTGGCAGCATGTTGTGAATCATTGAAAACATAGCTTGTAGTTTGGTAAATTGGTACTGCACGAGAGTTGGTTGACTTGTCGGCAGTTTGTCCTGCATGTAGTTGCAGGGTTTCGAATTTTAATTGTTTGTTTGACATTTTATTTTTATTTTATTGTTTATTTTTTTGCATAAAAAAAGGCTTTCGGTTAATTATTTTCCGAAAGCCTTTATTATGAAATTGAATTATGCGTTCAATTTTTCAAATACATTGCATTCGGAGGTGGCTGCATACAACAGCTACAGCAAAACATTCCGCAATGCATTGATTTAAGGTTTTTTTTATTTGATCTATTTTCCATTTGTTTTTAAGTTGTGAATTTATTGTCTGTTTTAATTGGGGCATAAAAAAAGCCCTTCGATTACGAAGGGCTTTTCAATTATATGTTGCTTTCTTAATTTTATGACAAGCAATATAAATCCATAACCCTTGCGCTCGGCTTAAGAATTGTACAACAGCATGTATTTTTAAGATTGAAATTCATTTTTCTATTCGGATGCAAATATAATTGTGTATTTTACATAAACAAATTATTTTTTATATTTATCTTTCCTAGGTTATCATAACTATCCGCAAGTCCAATAAATAAAAAATATGGATGTAAGTTCCAGAAGTAGTTGAATGGGTTGGTTTTGCTGGCTTCAAATATGGCACTTCTGGAGAATCAGAACTACAAGAAATTGGCGGCTCAGCTGCTAATGAAGCTTTGTGCTCCGAATCGCCCACCTCTTGGAGCTGTCAACCCATATCAACAATTAAAGAGACTTTATGTAACATTTTACGCTAAAGGGATCAAGTCAAAAAGTTGTGGGGTAGGCCAAGGTTAAAAATTTATTGTTTGCAAATTGTTTGCAAACTCGAAAAAAAACTAGGCTTTCAGAAATCCTGAAAGCGTAGTTAGAGTAGTGTGGGCTCGAGGGGAGTTCAGTCATCAAATTTAGATCTTTTGGTTTCGCCCCATGGCGTGTCAGCCCTGCTGACTCTGCCACCGGGGCAAAGCTCACAGGCGAGGAGGCCAAGCACCCATATGTTAAATGCGGCATTCAAGGATGCTCAGTGCTTCTAGAGTTAAGTTAAGCGTTTATTGCTTATTAGTTAATAGGGGGGGTATTTACTTAGGAGGATGACAAGTCCCAGTGTCAATTTACAATCAATATAACACAAGATGGACATTCGCACTACAAAAAAATCCCTCTCCTACATGATAAAAAAGTCTTCATACTTCACTAAGCCATCCACTTATATGTGTTTGCTGTCCAGAAATCCCCAAAGCTTAAAAACCGAAGCGTGCAGATGCTCATCCAACCCACGCAGAAGGCACTATGCTATGCGCAAACAAAAATGTGTGGCGCGCAAGCGCTCATAGCCGTCGCGCAAGGCGTCATAAGGCGCGCGCAAAAGGTATTATGCGACGCGCAAGCAAAAATGTATCAAGTGCAAAGCCTCATATTCGGCGCGCAAGCTCTCATAAACGTTGCGCAAAGCGTCATCAAGCACGCGCAAAAGATATTATAAGGCGCACAAACAAAAATGTATGGCGCGCAAGCGGTCATAAGGCACGCGCAAGCTATCCACAACGACGCGCAAAGTGTCATCCATGGCAGTCTAAAAATACTGGTTTCCCTGCATGATACGGGAATTGAATAAAATTTAACTTTAAAAAATCAATTTTAATATGCTCCGTTTTGTGAAAAAGTATTATTCTTGCTATAAAATTTCTAAATAATACACATTTTTCTTCATGCAATGCGCTTCAATGTCTTATAGCTTTACCCTTTTTTGTTCATGAAGAATTTTAATATAAATCTTGCCGCAGTACTCGTTTTTATTGTTGCAGGGTGCTGCAAAGACAAAAATCCTAATATGGAAGGTTGCCAAAAAAGAGAACCTACGATATTTGGGCCAATTAATATGGGAGAATTTGCTGAATATGTTTATTTTAAGGAAGGTACATGGTGGATTTATGAAAATTCAGCAACGCAAATTTTTGATACCGTAAAAGTTTTAGAAAGTCGTCGATGGATGGATACTACAAATGGCATACATACTAATCAAGTGATAATAAAAGAGCGATACAATATCTATACATATAGCACAACATTAGATGAATTATATTGGTATCACGAACCAGGTACATCTCCAGATGCAGTGGGCGCAAATTCTTCCAGATATCATTTGTTTTGCGAAAAAAACGGGGGTATCACTAGTGGCACTTCTATACGACTGTTTCATCCATTTAACCTTGACCCAGGTGATGGATACACAAAGTGTATAAATGAAGACACTACCATCACAATTAATAGCACGGTATATTCCAATGTAAAAATTTTTTATGTAGAACAAGATGGAACTGCATATGTTGACGGCTTTGGAAACGCAAATGTCTATTATTTTTGGAGTAAAAATGTTGGGATTATCATGCGAAAAATCACTGCTGTTGGAACGACAGAATGGAGATTAATTAAAAAAAATATTATACAATAAAAAACTCAATTCAATCACAATCCTGGTAAGGAGCTCAATACTCGAATTTTAACAAAACTATGACAATAAATTCGATGGCATAGTGCTAGTGTTGTTACACATTTTATTGCGGAATGAATCTAAACGGTTTAACTACTCTGCCAAACATCATAAGCAACCTGCGGATTTTTACCCGGGTTCTGCGACTCCACTTATACTGGGAAATATTGGTCAATAAAACGCCGGTCAGAATAATGACAAGTCCCCACAATTGTCCCGGACTTATCTGCTCAGAGGCAATGATCCAGCCCACCAATACGGCTACAATTGGATTGATATAGGTGTGTGTACTCACCAAAACGGCATCTCTGATAGACAATAGCCAGATATAAGACATATAGGCTACGATGGAACCGAAAAAGACTAAGAAACCCAGTCCCATCCATGCACTGGTAGGCACATTTTGTACGTCGAAACCGCTCCATTCCTGTTTAAATCCGGCAATGATTAAACTGGCAGTACCGGCTACAATCAATTGTTGTGAAATATTCATAAAGCGGGACTGGTCTGCCGGATTGTTTTTGGAATACAAGGAACCAAGTACCCATGAGATAGAGCTGATAGCGACCACAGCGAAAGCGATGATTCTCGCTGTACTGTCTGTTTCAGGACCGGGATTGGACACGCTGCCTTTC
>Ga0123337_10001773_pt1 | contig 26441 bp, 19 predicted proteins | sample frozenSSSSmetaG_FD_89792 | JGI IMG/M metagenome (GOLD analysis project Ga0123337, IMG submission 89792) | Glacier valley bacterial and archeal communities from Borup Fiord, Nunavut, Canada, to study Microbial Dark Matter (Phase II) -... | ecosystem: Environmental > Aquatic > Freshwater > Ice >...
GACGAGTTCCGCGCCGATACCAAAATCTTCGCCGCTGCCGAAATTCGCAAAGAGGTGTTCGTGCGGCAGAATCAAGCCGAGTTCATCCGCATGTTTGGGTCCGAGCGTGGTAATCAGCGCAGGCATGGGCTAGAAGCTGCTCACGAGCGCGAAGCCGTCCTCAAGCGTTTGTTTGAAAGCAGCCAGAAAGCGCGCGACTTCTGCGCCATCCGTGACTCGATGATCGGCAGAAACGGTCACGGTCATCAACTGCGCCGCGATGATACGATCCTGCGCATCGAAGACGGGGATGCGCTGCACGGCTCCGACGGCGAGGATAGCGGCGTGCGGCGGGTTCACAATCGCCTCGAAGTGCTTCACACCGAACATGCCGAGGTTGCTCACCGTGAACGTGCCACCCTCCAAATCCGCCGGATTGAGCCGACCCGCGCGGGCGCGTTCCGCCGCCTGCCGCGACTGTGCGGCGAGGTCTGGCAGCGCGAGAGTCTGGCAGCGCGCGACGACGGGCGTCAGCAGCCCATCCTCGACCGCGACTGCAACCGCGAGGTTCACATCCGCGTGCTGCACGACCGCATCTCCGTCGAAGGTCGCATTCAGGTTCGGAAACTGGACGAGCGCGAGCGCGACCGCCTTCAATATCAAATCATTCACGGAGACAGCGACTCCGCGCGCCTTGAGCGACTCGCGCAATTGCAGCACGCGGGTCATCTCCACATCCATCGCGACATAGAAATGTGGCGCTTGCTGCTTGCTCTGGACCATGCGCCGTGCGGCGGTCTGGCGCATCTTGTTGAGCGGAACGCGCTTGCCGCTGGTTTGCGTCTGTGTGGTGACTGGCGCTGCGGACGTGATAACATGTGAGACACTTACGGCGCGTGGCTGCACCTGCGCGAGCCAGCCATCAATATCAGCCTTGCCGATGCGCCCACCGGGACCGCTCCCGGTCAGAGCCAGCAGGTCGATCCCGTATGCGTTCGCCAGCCGTTTCGCGAGTGGGGACGCATTCGCGCGCGGTCCCTTACGCGCTGCGCCATTGAACGAGACAGCCTCCGGTGTAGGGGTCGGGCTTGACCGACCCATTCCCATACCGGGCTGGTCAAGCCCAGCCCCTACAGATTGCACACGCTCCTCGATCCGCGCGATCAGCGCGCCGACCTCCACCGTATCGCCTTCCTGCGCGACCAGTTCCAGCACGGTTCCACTAAACAGAGATTCAATATCGACCGTCGCTTTATCGGTCTCGATCTCGACCAGTGGATCGCCGCGCTGCACGGCCTCGCCCGGCTGCTTCAACCATTTCAGGATGACGCCCGTTTCCATGCTCTGACCCATGCGCGGCATTGTCACATCGGCGGGCATGGCGCTAGACCTTTCCAAGCGTGAGGCGCGCGGCCTTGATGATGTCTGCGACCGACGGCAGCACGAAGCGCTCCATATCCGGTTGGAAGGGAAGCGGCACGTTGAGCGAGCAGACGCGCTCGATAGGTGCATCCAGATCGCTGAACGCGCATTTCTGCACCATCGCCACGCATTCGGCAGCCCAGCCGCAGCGCTCCACGCCCTCGCTCACCACGACGAGGCGATTGGTTTTATGCACCGATTCCAGTATTGCGGCTTCATCGAGCGGGACGAGCGTGCGCGGATCGATGATTTCTGCTTCAATTCCCTCTTTGGCGAGTTCCTCCGCAGCTTCGAGCGCATACAGCACCATTCGCGAAGTCGCGACGATTGTCACATCGCCGCCGCGCCGCTTGACATCCGCGACGCCGAAGGGGATTGTGTACTCACCCTCCGGCACTTCACCCTTCGTCATATACAGCATCTTATGTTCAATGAAGAAAACAGGATCATCCATGCGGATCGCGGTTTTGAGCAAGCCTTTCGCGTCGTAGGGCGTCGCAGGCATTGCAATAAATAACCCCGGCACATGGCACAGCCACGCCTCAAGGCTGTTGCCGTGCTGCGCTGCCGAGGAGCGCCCACCGCCACCCTGCGCGCGGATCACCAGCGGGACCGTCACCTGCCCGCCGGACATATAGCGCACTTTTGCGACCTGATTCACGACTGCATCCATCGCGCGCATCACGAAATCCAGATATTGCAGTTCCGCGACCGGACGCAGCCCGGTCAATGCCGCGCCGAGTGCTGCCCCGACAATGCTTTCTTCCGCAATGGGCGTATTGATTACGCGGTCGTTACCGACCACAGCCGAGATATTCTGCGTCGTTTTATACGCGCCGCCCCACGGATCGCGCAGGTCTTCGCCGATCAGGAATACCTTCGGGTCGCGTTCCAGCTCTTCGCGCTGTGCGTCGCGGATCGCCTCGCGGTAGGTAATTTCAGTCATGGCGATACCCCGCGCAAGCCCTTGATCGCACGCGCGCCGAGTTCGCGATCCGAATAGACATCATCGAGCGCGGCCTGTGGCGGCGGTTTCGGCTCCGCTTCGGCAATCACGATTGCCTGCTGCATCGCGGCGTCTTCTTGCTGATCGATAGCGTCAAGCTGCGCATCGGAAGCCATGCCGAGCGCGAGTATTTTTTGCCGCAAGCGCGCTATCGGGTCGCGTGTTTTCCATAGCTCGACTTCTTCCTTTGGTCGCGCCGTGCCGGGGTCCCCGATGTTGTGGCCGAACCAACGGTACGTCTCGCTATCGATGAAGCTGGGACCCTCGCCACGCCGCCCGCGTTCGACCGCTTCCGCGACCGCGTTGTAGACGGCTAGAACGTCGTTGCCATCGACTTTTTGCGCGGGCATTCCATAGCCCGCCGCCCAGCGCGCCACATCCGGGATACCCTGATACTCCGCGCGTGGAGTTGACTCCGCATAATGGTTGTTCTGGCGCACGAAGATCATGGGCAGGCTCCACAGCATCGCCATATTCATCCCCTCGTGCAGCGGACCGCAGCCCGTCGCGCCGTCACCGAAGAAGGCCAGCGCGACCTGATCCGTCTTGCGATATTTCGCGGAGAGCGCCGCGCCTACGGCAATCGGCACGCCCGCCGCGATAATCCCGTTCGCGCCAAGGATACCCTGGCTGAAATCGGCAATGTGCATCGAGCCGCCCTTAGCGTGGCACACGCCGCTCGCGCCGCCGAAGAGTTCCGTCAGCGCGGCCTGCACGGAGACGCCTTTTGCAATCGTGTCGCCATGTCCGCGATGCGTACTCGCCATATAATCATCGGGACGCAGCGCCGCGCACGCGCCGACGCTGGTTCCTTCCTGCCCGATGCTCAGGTGCAGGAAGCCGGGCAGCTTGCCGCCTGTATAAAGCTGGAAGGCGGCCTGCTCGAATTTGCGGACGCGCTGCATCACGCGGTAGAGATCGAGCCAGTCTACTTTTTCGGTGGTCGAAAGTGCGGGCATGGTCACGGGGTCGCCCCTTCAAAATTATTCTTTTCGCGTTTTGCAATCAAAATCTGTCAGAAAATAGCACCAAACGCGCAGAGAGTCAAGTTAATCAGTCAGGTTTTTGAGGCACTTTGCACAATTAACCGATCAATTCATCCAAAGTGGTTGACACAGGTTGCGGACCATGCTACATTTCTGCGAGTTCTCCTACGTTATTGGGGCGCGATGCTCAGTCAGCACCGGCAAAAATTGATTCTTGATTATTTGAGAACGCATCACTCCGCGCAGGTTCATCAACTGGGCGGAATCCTTGAAACAAGCCTTTCGACGGTGCGCCGCGACCTGAATGAAATGGAGCAGGCCGGGTCGGTACGGCGCGTGCATGGCGGCGCGATCATCCTCGAAGATGCGGAAGAGTCCTCATTGCAAATGCGCGGTGCTGCCTACGCGGAAGCGAAAGCGCGTATCGGGTGCGCCGCCGCCGCGCTTGTCGAGAATGGCGAGACGATCATCATCACGGGTGGGACGACCACCGAAACGATGTTGCCGTACCTCGACTCGAAGGAGAACATCACCGTCGTGACGAACGCGCTCAGTATCGCGTGCAAGCTGGTCGCCAGCCCAGGTATCAGCGTGATTGTACTGGGCGGTTGGCTGCGCCACAGCGAGTCGTCGCTACTCGGCCATTTGACGGTGCAAGCATTGCGTGAAATTCACGCGCACAAGATTTTTCAGGGAACTTTCGGGATCGATGCGGCGCTCGGCCTGACGGGTGCTTACGTGCAGGAAGTCGATACCGACCGACAGTTGATCGCCGCCGCGCGGCAGCTCGTCGTGCTGGCCGATTGCAGCAAATTCAACCAGACCGGACCCGTGCGGCTGGCGCAAGTCGAAGCGATTACGACGCTCGTAACGGATACGCAGGCATCCCCTACGCAGGTCGCCGCGCTACGTGAACGCGGCGTCGCCGTGATCCTTGCCTGATGAATAAGGAAAACCCTCGTATGGCAACTGCCTATGCTACTTTCCCCGAAATCATGGACCAGGGCGAGGCGTGGCAAGCGACCCTCGATGACTTGGCCGAGCGCGGTCCCGCGCTGCGCGATTATCTGCGCGCGAATATGATGTCCGACAAGGTAATTTTCACGGGCTGCGGCTCACCCTATTACCTGAGCCTGACAGCGGCGGCGCTATGCCGGGGTGAGACGGGGCTGGCCGCCGAAGCGCATCCCGGTTCGAGCCTCTGGCAGTTCCCCTCGATGACGCTGCGCAAGGGCGAAAAGCCGCTGCTGGTCGTGACCTCGCGTTCCGGTGCGACGACGGAACTTTTGCAGGCTGTCAAGCGCTTCGACGAGATCGCGGGTGGTCCGGTCCTCGCGATCACCTGTTACCCCGCATCGCCGCTGGCGGGTTCGCCCTTCGCCCTGATCACGCAGAAGTGTCAGGAAATCAGCCTGTGTCAGACGCGCTCATTCACCTCGATGCTGATCGACGCGCTGGGCGTGATCGATGCGCTGGCCGGGCAGCCGACGAGCAACCACCTGCACGCGCTGCCGGAACACGTCGCGACCCTGCTCCGCGACAACGCCGCGCTTGCGGAGCAGATCGGCTCCGACCCGACGCTTGATCGCTTCTTCTTCCTCGGCAGCGCGCCCTATATTGGCCTCGCGAACGAAGCGATGCTAAAAATGAAGGAGATGTCGCTCACGGCTTCGGAAGCATATCACTTCATGGAGTTTCGGCATGGTCCGATGTCCATGGTGAACGACCGCACGCTGGTCGTTGGCCTGCTCTCCGAAGCGGCACTCCCGCACGAACTGGCCGTTCTCGCGCAAATGCGCAGGATGGGAGCGCGCACCCTCGCGCTCAGTCCGGTTCCGCTCGATGATGAGGCAGGCGCATTCACTGTGACCCTACCACCCGGCCTGACGGATGCCGAACGCGCGCCGCTGCTGCTGCCCGTTTTGCAGCTCATGACCTATCACCGCACGCTGCTCAACGGCCTCAACCCCGACCTGCCCAACAATCTTTCCGCTGTGATCAATCTGGATGCCAACGCCGTCGCCGGAAAGTATGCCTAATCCGCTAGTCCGTACTCCAGCCGCCAACGCGGACTGGTTTTTTGGAGGAATGCTTGATGTCAAAAATGAACCGCCGTCAATTTTTAGGAGCCAGCGCTGCCCTTGCCGGGGCTGCCGCTACACTCGGTCTGCCGCGTATGACTCATGCGCAAGGCGTTGCCTACAAGGGCGAGCTGGAAATGTGGGACTGGGAAATCGGACCCAAACAGGAATTCATGAATGAAATCCGTGCCGCTTTCGAGAAGGCGAACCCCGGCATCACGACCAAGTACACGACCTTCGCCTATGGTGACCTCGCGACAAAAATTCTCTCTTCGAGCGAAACCAAATCCAACCCGCCGTTAGCGAAGGTCCACAATGAATGGCGTCCGTCGCTCCAGAAGGCCGGACAGCTCGCGCCCTACCCGGAGGACCTGTTCGATTTCAGCAAACTTGCCAGCACGCCTTTCCTCAAGGACCCGGTGACGGGCAGAGTGTATACCTCGCTGTTCGGCTATTACACCGATCAGGTCTTCGTCAATACGGATGACCTCGCCGCGCAGGGTATCAAGGAAGCCGACATCCCGCGCAAATGGGACGATTTCATCAAGTTTGCGCAGCAGCTTACGAAGAAGGATGCTAAAGGGACCGTGCTGCGACCCGGCATTTCGATCAATCACTCCTATTCGCGTCAATGGCTCTGGCAGACGCTCGTCTATCAGCAGGGCGCATTCCTCTACAACGCAGACGCGACGCAGGCGATCTGGAACTCCGAAGCCGGAATCAAGGCGCTGCAATTGATCAAGGACTGGTATCTGACCTACAAGATCGACGACATCAACCTCGACCGCAGCTTCGATATGTTCATCAATCTGGACGCCGCAGGCTACATCAGCCAGGGCTACACCGCGGGCGACCTGCTGGACCCGGCAGCCAAAGTTTACGGCAAGTGGACAACCGCCGTTACGCCGACATGGACGGGCAAGCCGACGCCTTCATGGGGTCTGCTCTCGCCGGAAGAAGGCTATGCCGTCTTCGCGAATTACCCGAAGCCAGTGCAGGATGCGTCCTTCGCGCTGATCAAGAGCATCATCGGCTCGGATGAAAACCGCATCAAGTGGTCAGTCCTCATTCAGGGACCGACCGACCGCGTGGACCTGCTCGGCTCCGATGTGATCAAGAAGAACGACATCGGCAAAGTAATCCAGACGCAGGGCGAGACGGTCCCTTATCGCATCAACGCAGGCGAGCAGCCGCTCGAAGCTTTCAAAATCTGGCAGGATATGTTCGACTCGGTCCTGCTCAAGAATACGAGCGCGAAGGAAGCACTCGACACGGCGACCGCGACCATGAACAAAGCGCTCAAGGATACGCCGCGCAAGCTGCTCATTCTTGAACGCCAGTACAAGGCTCCGGCTGGAACCTGAGCGCAGGTCTTCCAAATCAAGGCGGTTATCACGTTCCTACCGCCCGGCCATAATGGACCGGGCTAGTATGCTCGGTGTTAATCTTGATCGAGCAGGTACGAGCCGTTATAGCGCGGCGCTAATGTTTTAGTGGGTCGGTCAAGCCCGACCCCTACATCGGACGGTACACGCATTTTGTAGGAGCGGGCTTGACCCGCCCGAAAAATACCGGACGGTACGCGCATTGTGTAGGGGCGGGGCTTGACCCGCCCGAAAACACCGGACGGTACGCGCATTGTGTAAGGGGGTAGGCCTGGACCCACCCGAAAACGCAGTTTAGTTCTTCGAGGATGCAATGGCAACAATCACGAACGCTCCCGGTACACTCGCCACAGCCGAACGCAGCACCCCGCGCCGCGCCGCTGGCAAGCGCCCGCGCGTGACGTGGGACAAACTGCTGATCTGGATCGTGCTGGGCATCGGTGCGATCATCATGGTGGCTCCGTTTTACTGGACGGTAATCACGTCCTTCAAGACCACCGCGGAGACACGCGCGCTGCCGCCGACGTGGATACCGCAGGAATGGACCACCGAAAACTGGAAAGCCGTTTCGGGCAGGCTGGATTACGGCGGTTCGCTGCTTCTGTTTTTCGGAAACAGCCTGTTTGTCTGCACGATTATTACGGTCTTTACGATTTTCACGAGCGCGCTGTGCGGGTATGTCTTCGCCAAATTCAATTTTCGTGGCAAGCGCATCCTGTTCTGGACCGTACTGAGTATGTTGATGGTCCCCGCCAGCGTGACGCTACTGCCGCTCTTCGATATGGTGGTCAGCTTCGGCTGGAAGAACAACTATCTGGCGCTGATCGTCCCGATTATTTTCAGCCCGTTCGGGATATTTCTGATGCGTCAGCAAATGATGAATATCCCCTCTGAACTGATCGATGCGGCGCGGATCGATGGCTCGACGGAATACGGTATCTTCTTCAAAATCATCCTGCCGAACGCAAAGGCGGCAATTGCTGCGCTCGCGATTTTCACGTTCGCGTTCCAGTGGGACAATTTCCAGTGGCCGCTGATCGTCCTCGATAGGGTTGAACAGTTCACGGTCCCGCTTGGCCTCTCGCTATTTCGCGGACGCAATTCGATTGCGGTGGGACCCGTCGCTGCCGCGTCAATTGCGACGATCCTACCCGTTCTGATCGTCTATTTCTTCGCGCAGCGGCGTTTCGTTGAAGGAATCGCGCTGACCGGGATGAAAGGCTAACATGGCAACCATCGCAAAGGAGCCGCCCGGTACGCGGACACGGCTCGCGAACCTGATACAAAATCAGAAGTTTCAGAAGAATGTGTTCGTCCTGAGCGCGTTGGTCCCGATGATCATCTTCTTCGGGGTGTTCTATATTTACCCGGTGATTGGCGGCATCCTGGGCAGCCTGACGAACTGGCGCGCGTTTGTCCCTGCGCGGGATTTTGTCGGGCTGGCACAGTATCAAAAGCTGTTCGCTGACCCGATCTTTCTGGCGTCGGTGAAGAACACGTTTATCTATACCGCAACCTATCTGGTGATCAATACCATCCTCGCGCTTTCACTTGCGTTGGCGGTCGATGCTTCCGGGATTTTGCGTTCGCTGTTCCGCACGATCTACTTTTTGCCTGTGGTTACATCGGTTGTCGCGACGGCCTTGATCTGGAACTGGCTCTATCAGCCGCGCTATGGCCTGATCAATATCATCCTGAATGCGTTCGGCATTCCCTCGCAGCCGTTCCTGCGCGACCCTTCGCAGGCGCTGATCTCCATCGTGTTTTACGCGGTGTGGAAGCAGGTTGGCTACGATATGGTACTGTTCATGGCCGGGCTTTCCGGGATCAGCAGGTCATTTTACGAGGCGGCGAAGGTAGACGGTGCGAACCGCTGGCAGGTTTTCCGCTATATCACGCTGCCGCTCTTGCAGCCGACCGTTGTTTTCGTGACGATCACCGGGATTATCGGCTCGTTGCAGGTCTTTGGACCCGTCTACATCATGTCCAGCCTGAGCATCAACGACTTGCCGGGCGGTCCGCTGAATTCGACCTACGTGATCTCGGTCTATCAATATCAGGTTGCGTTCAAGCAGCTTGAACTCGGCTATGGCTCCGCAATGGGCATTGTCCTGTTCATTATCGTGCTGGTCGTGACGCTGTTCCAGTCGCGCTTTCTGCGGCGGCGCTGGGAGTATTAGCCTGGAACCCGACCGCTTGTTACAGCTAATTACAAAGTTCGCGCAGTCCGCAAGACCTCACGCGCCGCACGTTCGCCGCTCTGGTATGCGCCATGAACGAAGCTGTACCATGCGGCGGTCGCTTCCCCGGCGAAGAAGAGCGTATCCACAAGTGGCGCGGTGAGTGCCGGACGCGCGAACATGGCTCCCGGCGGCGTATAGGTGTACGCCCCACGTGTGAATGGCTCATCGTTCCACTGCATCATACGCGCGGCGCGTGGCGTCAGCGTGGGGTTATCGAGTGTGAGGCGCAGGCTGGTGAGCGCTATTTGCAGCGCTTCCGTCTCGCCCGCAGCGATCAGCGCGCGTGCTGCATCACCCGCTGCCCACCCAACCACGACCTGCCCCGTAAAATCCGCGTAACCGGACGACGCATCCCACCACACAGGCGGGATTGTGGACTCATCGCCAATCGCATCGACGGCTTCCGGCAGCACGCGCGTATCGAAGAGGAAATGCAGCTTTACAATATCTGCAATGCCGAGCGCGTCCACCGCCGCCCATTTTTCAACAGGCAAATCCGGGGTAAACGCAATGCTGCGTGCCTTCCACACGCCGACCGGGATCGTTAGGACCGCGCAAGATGCGCTAAATACCTCGCCACTGAGCGTATGGACCTGCACATGCCCCGGCTCCCATTCGATCCGCTCGACAGGCGAATTCAGGTGAATATCGAGATCGTGAATGAGTGCGCGTGGCAACTGGTCATAGCCGCCGAGGACGCGGTAATCATTCTCCCCGACCTCTTCCGTCGGGTCGTGTACAACGGCGGCATGATTGAGGATCGCTTCTGCGCTCCACTTGTGGGCGGGTTCGTTATCGAATTCGAGCAGGCGCAGTTGATACGGCCATGCCTCACGCGCCAGTCCCATCCGCTCGTAGAAGGCTTGCAGGCTTTCATCGGGGCGCGGCGCATCCGTGAAGCTGATGCCTTCCCAACCCTTGCCCATCTCTTCCGGCGTGCGCCATGTCCCATCCGGCAGCCGGACGCGCGTGTGATTGAGGTCCACCGTGCGCAGCCCCGCCGCGCGGACCAGCGCCCATGTTTCGGCGCGGTCGGTGTGGATTTGCTCCGCGCCGAGTTCGATGGGAATGGGCGCAAACGTGCGATCCGTGTGGATGCGCCCGCCGATCCGGTCCCGTGCTTCGAGGATAACGACGCGCTTCCCGGCGGCGTGCAGATCGTGCGCGGCCTTGACGCCTGCCATCCCCGCACCAACGACGATTACATCCCAGATTGGCGCGTTGTTCGACATGAGCATAAACAAAACTCCGGCGCATCATTAATCATTATGACGCGCCGGAGTATACTTCAAATGTTCGGTTGTTTGTACGTCGGGTGAATGGCGAACCGCTCACCCGATTTCACGAAAGTCGAATTGTCGCTAGAACATCCAACCGTGCATTGAAGCGTCCTTGATGGCCGCTTTACCGGACCCACCCGGACCATTGATGCCGCTCGCCGGGATCATGAAGTTCTGACCCGTTGCACCCACGAGGAACAACACGCCACGAACACCGACGCCGCCGTTGGTCGCCTGAATGACGAGGTAGGAGCCGGGGACGAGCTGGCCGATGTATACGCCCGTTGCCGAATATGCCTTTAAGTCATTGGTGGCGAGTACATTCATCAGGCCGATGATCTGCCCTTGCCCGGCGTTGCCGGAAGCGACATAAACCACGTTCGGCAGGCAGTTGTTGGCTCCGGTGCATTGTGCGCGGGCATTCGCGCCGACGCGGTCCGGCACAGCGGCGTTGAAATTGAACGATTCGTTGAAGTTATACACGCCAGCAAGCAGATTGTACGCCTGCTGTGCAACACTAACGACCGCACCATCGACACCCGTGCCGTTCGGATTGAAGCATACTTGCGCCAGACCAATCTGATAGCACGCTTCATCCGACGCAATCAGAACGCCTGCATCCTGCGGCGACACGGAGCCGACCGTGTGACCAATGTAGGCGAAGGGCGTGCTGTAGTTACTGTCATCACGGTAGAAGCGAAGCTGGTTGCCGTTGACCAGCAAGACGAGGACCGCACTATTCACGGTATCGTATGTGCCGCCGATGACTTTGGCAGGCGTGCCGTCAGGTGCTGTAATATCAGGGACGAGGCTCATTCCTGCGGCTCCCTCACGCGGGATCAGGGTACGCAGTGTCGTGCTGGACAGGCTGAAATAAGATGCAGCCTGTTCATAATCAAGGTGTTTGATAATATCCTTGAACGGCTTGTAGTTCTTGAACGCCGCTTTGAAGATTTTATCGACCTTGTCGGGGACGCCTGTCGAAACGTAATCAGGTCCACCACCCGCAAGTACATTGTTGATGGCCGCTTGCGAGGGCAACGGCGGCAGGGGTGCTTGTGCATAACCGGGGGTCGCGCTGAACGCGAAACTGATAATGAGGACGACCAGGGTGCAAAGCTTGCGCAGAAGTGACATGATGTTGTTTCCTCGGTGGTCTAAAAATTCATTCTAATTGTATGCTTATTTTTTATAAACGAGTACACTCCGATCAAAATATGTACAAAATTTTTAGAAGAGTTTTTAATTACGAACCGTCTTCTACCCTGAAATGCGTAATAGTTTGTCCAACTATGCTGTAAAGTAAGTGATTAGTCAAGATGTTACATCGTAAATCGGATGCCGTTTTTGCCATCCGGTTTGGCTAATCATACGTATTTACTGTAGTGGACTACTAGGGTCTCGATGCTGCACTGGATGTCCTGACCACTGCAACAATATCCTCAAGCCGCAGATTCCGGCCATTCTCCAGCGCGTGCTGTACGTCGGGAGCGGATAACTTGGCGGATAGTTCGGCAAGCAGTGGAGTCGTGATGCTCTTCACATCGGGGTTCACCGCCGGGTGATTATCTACCAGACCGATCCATTCGAGCGCTTTCACCTGATCCCCTTCGGCAGCGAGCAGCCGTGCTAACCCGGCAATCACTTCGAGAATAAAGGGGACCGCTTGCAATTCGTTAGCTTCGGCCATTGCATCCGCGAAGTATTGCTTTGCTTTAGCGGCTTGACTCTGACCGGATGCCGCATGACCGAGGTTGACGAGGGTCGCGGCAATACCCCACCGAAATTTCAAGTCACGGTAGACTTGCAAACTCTGTGCGAGCCAACGCTCTGCTTCACTGTAGTCGCCACGTTCCGAGGCATACGAGCCAAGGTTATTGAGCGCACCCGCCGCCGCCCGCTGATCGCCGATAGAGTGGCTGATCGTCAGACTCTCCATCAGGTAGCTTGTCGATTGAACATCACTCCCTGAAAAATGCGCGGTCATGCCGTGCAACAGCAGTGAATTGGCGATTCCCGATTGATTTTTCACGGTGCGAAACAACCGTGATGCCTGTTCGAGATGTGCATCGGCCTGAGCGAACTGCCCTTGCATCAACGCGGCATAGCCGAGGTCCATATAGGCAATCGCTTCGCTCCACTGGTTTTTCGCCTGCTGGCTGTTCGTCAGGCTTTCTTCAAGGAATTTGCCTGCGGCGGCATATTTTCCCTGCGCGGAGTCAATCCGTGCCAGTCCGCGCAGTGCATCCGATACACCGCGCAGATTGTTTTGCTCGCGGAAGCGCGTCAGGCTTTGTTCCAGAAACGGCGCGGCGTGTTCCGTATCGCCCTTGTATAGCAAACTGTAGCCGAGCGCATACAGGGCTTCGGCGTGCAGTGCCGGATCACCCGACGTTGCTTGAAGCGCAATCGACTCCTCGGCAAGCTGAACCGCGCGGTCGTAGTTGTTGAGTTGCACTTCACATTTCGCCAGATCGACAAGTATCCGGCTGCGCTGCCGTTCCGTAGCAGGTGCGCCGCCTTGCGCGAGCAGCTCAAGCGCGCGTTGAAAATAGTGCGCAGCATCCTGATACGCGCTCGCCTGATACGCCTGTTCACCCGCGATGATGGCATAATCGCGCTCTTTGTCGCGGTTGCCTGCCGTCGCCCACAGGGTCGCCAGCAGCGGCACATAATCGGTGGCTCCCGGATAGACGGTCTCGATCAGTTCCGCCGCTACGCGATGAGTTTGCGGTTTATCCGCAATGCCATCCTGCACCGCCTGCCGCAGCTTATCGTGGCTGAACTGCCAGCGCTCATCACTGACCTCAAGCACAGCGGCATCGGAACACACCAGTAGCCAGTGGTTTATATCGGCGGCAGGCTGCGCGGCCTGCATCAATTTCAGGTCGATCTCGCGCCCGACGACTGCCGCGATTTGCAACAGCTCCCGGTCAGTTGCCGGGATGCGGTTCAAGCGGCGCTGCAAGAGCTGTTGAATGCCCTCGACCACCAGATGCGCAGGCAGTTCCGACGATTTTACATCGCCAAGGTTGCCCGCTTGATCCGCCAGAGCGCGAATGACTTCGATGATAAAGAGGACATTGCCTTCCGTTTCATTGTGCAGGAATTCCTGTAATGCTTTCGATTGTGCGCCATCGCCTAAAATGGACGACGTGAGTTCGGCGGTATCGGCGGCTACAAACCGTTTTAGCGTCAAGGTCGGCAGCGTGCGCAGGGTTGGCGCAATTTCTAGCAGTTCATCGCCCCGGTAGCTCCCCACGACGAGCAACGACAGCCCGCTGACGACCTGCGCAAGCTGTTCCAGCACACTCAGGTTTTCTGCACGCGCGCAATGCAAGTCTTCAAGCACAATCAGCATCGGCTGTTTTTGCTGCGAAAAAGCGTTCATGATCACCGAAAGGATACGCTTGCGCCCCTGTTCCGGTTCCAGTACCGGAGCGAGTTGTACAGGACGCTCCAGCAGTTCGTCAATGTTTGGGACAATCTCTTTCAACACGCCTGCGTCGTAATCGCTCACGTCGATATTCAGGATGAGGCGGCGCAATATATCACGCCAGAGCTGATAAGGCGCATCCAGTTCAGCGGCGGTCGCACGCAATACAAGCGCGCCTTTGACCAGCGCACGGATGCGCAATTCTTCAAGAAAACGCGACTTGCCGACACCACCTTCACCGTTGACCAACCAGACGCTTCCCGCTTTTGCGAATGCTTGTGAGAGCGCATTCAGGAGTTGTGTCAATTCATGCTGCCGTCCAATGAATTTGGCGGCTTTCAGGAAGCTGTCACGGGTCAGCGATGTTTCGATGGAGAGTGGCCTGCCCGTAACAATGCTCAGATCACGAATTACGTCCTCTGCGTTGCCATAGCGAATGATGGGGTTTCGAGCTAGAAGCCGCCGAACCACAGAGGCCAGCGAGAGCGCCGGGTCGATGGCTGCGCTCACGGGTGCGACCTCGTGAAAGCGCTCGATAGCCTGCTCGATTGCAGTCTCGTCACGGTTTCTCGGTCTTGCATCGACGATAATCGTTTTCGGATCAATCTGTTTTGATTCGGGCGAAATGAGCGTATCAGATGCGGCCCGTCCGATTGTCGAAGGATCGAAAGGAAGCATGACGGTCGCTTCTGCTTTGTCAGCGCTCGGTCCCTCCGTAATATTTCCCGTCTCGAACGGCGTCAGGTCCAGCGCGGTGTTCGCGGTGCTGATCAGCAGTCGGCTAAAATCAGTGTCGTCGAAGGGACGGCGGTTGGTGAACATCTCGTAGAAAATGATGCCGATTGCATACAGGTCGGAAGCAGCAGTCGAGCTTTCTCCGAGCAGAACTTCCGGCGCGATGTAGGCAGGCGTACCGACAATATAATCCACTTGCTGCTGCGTGGTCGCCAGCCCGAAATCCAGCAGTTTGACGTGTCCATTCTGGACGAGGATGTTGCCGGGTTTCAAATCGCGGTGAATGATCCCGCGCCGATGCAGATAGACGAGCGCCTGCAATGCCTGTGTCAGCAGGTCGATTTTGCGTTCTACGGGCAGCCGCAAGCCCGCCTGCGTGATCGTCTGCGCATCTTGCAAGAGGTCCATCGTAAAATACGGCTGCTGATTCGAGTCGAAGCCAAAATCGATCACGCTGATGATATTCGGATGGCGCAGCCCGGCGAGCGTTTGGAACTCTTCGGCCAATACCAATCGGCGGTCGAAAGCAGTCCCCTCGCTTTGTTTACCGCTGTAATCGCCGAGGATGCTCTTCAACGCGATGAGCTGATCCGTCAGGCGGTCTTTGGCGCGATAGACAACCCCCATACCGCCCGACCCTACTGGGGTCAATTGTATATAGCGCTTGTCCAGCGGTATAGGAATCACCCCGGATACACTTACCATCGCTCATCCCCGTAAACTAGTCTGTGCAAGTTTAACCTAATGCGGGTGCAGATGCCCCAACTACTGCGCGCTGATTGCGCTACACCAATATCAAATGTGTTACAACTGGACCGGACTACTACGACGTCTCAATCTAGCGGCAACCAGACCGTAATAGCGCGGCGGCTTCAGCCCCGCGCGGCAGTGTGCCAACACACGCTAGTACCCAGTCAACGTAGATATAATGGATACAAACTCGCGTTTTAAGCGTGAATTGTACAAATTATATCCATCAAAACTATACTGGCTGGGTACTAGTCGTTCGTCTCCGTCAGGCGATAGCCAATCCCGCGCACATTGATAATCAGGTCGGGGTTCTGCCCGGCCTTTTCCAGCTTGCGGCGCAGGTTGCTGATATGCGGACGGATCACCTCGCGCGCTTCGGTCTCATCGACAGTGTAGCCGCGCACCTCACGCACCAGCTCGAAGCACGGGACCACGCGCCCACGATGTGCGGCAAGATACAGCAGCAAATCGAACTCGGTGGGCGTCAGTGGAATCCAATTGTCGCCGACGCTGATCTGATAGCGCCCCGGATAAATCGTCAGCGGTCCGAGCGTCATGGTCGAGGTCGGGATGTTGCTCGCCTGTATCGGTGGCGGAGCCTGCAACAGCATTCGGGGGGAGACTTCGATGCTGGTCCCCGTCAGCTCCTTGACGTTCAATTGAATCGCATCCAGCAGCGCCCGCCGCCGCCGCAGGTTGTGCGCGCGTTCGAGGCCGCGCTGTACACTTTGCCGCAAATCCTGGCTGCTACTCGGCTTGATCAGATAATCGTGCGCGCCGAGTCGCAGTGCTTCGACGGCGGTACTCAGGCTGGCGTAGCCCGTCATCAGGATCACGACCGTATCCGGCTGTCGCTCCTTGATGCGCGAGAGGAGTTCGACGCCGCTCACGCCGGACATGCGAATGTCGGTCAGCACCACATCGAAAACCTGATCGTTCATCAGGTCCAGCGCTTCTTCGCCGCTCGACGCGGAACTGACCTGATAGCCTACACGCTGGAGTGTTTTGCTGATCGAATATCGAATAGCACCCTCGTCATCGACGACAAGAACGTGCGCAGCATTGGCATCGGGCAAAAGTCCGTTTTCCACTTCCATGAAGGTTCTCGATAATTGAAGACGGGATGAGGCGTTAAGTGTACATAAAGGAAGGATCAATAGCAATCGGTAATTCGCGACGGCGAAAGCACAGTAACAAGATTTCGGTGTCGATTGTGCTTGTAGTGCCGTAGGGATGCGCGAGGCGAACCCTTAAGCCCTTTGGGGTCGGCGCGATGAAGGCCGCAATCTGATCATCGATGGTCAGCAGCGGGACACGGTCGCGCCACACGGCGGGAATTTTCATATTGGTGAAGGTGTCGCTCAGGCTTTGCGTATGGCCGTCCATGCCGTGCGGCGCGAAGCGTTCTCCCCTGCGGCGCGTGCGGAAGGCAAGCCGCGCATCGGGCGGTACATGCAATCGTTCAATATTATAGGACTCCGCGTGATCGGGAACCGAATCGCGTGTAATACAGGCTTCCCACCCGCCGCCGAGCGCGACATTCGTCGGGAGCATCCTGATAGACACCTCCGTGCCTGCGGGCAGCCCTGGCGCGTCCCATGCTGGTACTTGATTGAACAGGATATGCTCGAAGGATAACGCGAGTGTAATCCCATTCGAGAGGTCGATCTGCTCCCCGGTTTTGCCGTTGCTTATAAACCCGACAGCGCGCTCCACATCGAAGCGCGACAGGTTTTCGGTGCGGGTCGGGTTGTTCAGAATCGCAAGCCGTTGGATCGCGAGCGGGAGCGCTGCAAAGGTATCGCGGCGCAGTGGCAGCGGCGGGAGCATCACACGTAATGCATCATAATCGACGGTCAGCGTCTCCGCAGTATGCGCGAGGTTGCCGACGACCGCCGGGTTGATCGCGTGCAGCAGCGGCAGTACGTCATGCCGGATGCGGTTGCGCGTAAAGCGCGTATCGGTGTTGCTCGCGTCCTCGCGCGCGGTCAGTCCGCGTTCGTGCAGGAAGGCTTCGAGATCAGCACGTGGCGTATCCAGCAGTGGCCGGATGAGCGCAATTCCATCCGGGAGCCACGTTCGCGGTTGCATTCCGCGCAGCCCGGTCAGCCCTGCGCCGCGAATCAGGTGCAGCAGCAGCGTTTCGGCCTGATCTTCCTGCTGGTGCGCCGTCGCGACTATACGCGCGCCGACCTGCTCCGCGACATCCGCAAGGAAGCGATAGCGCACGCGGCGCGCGGCGGCTTCAATTCCGATGCGCTGATCCTGTGCATAGGCCGCGACATCGACAGCGCCCGCCGTCACGGGTAAATCGAGCGCGACAGCCTGTTCGCGCACGAAGGCCGCATCCGCTGCGCTTTCCGCACCGCGCAGCCCGTGATCGAGCGTCGCCACATGCAGCCGCGTGTTGAACTCCGGCGCGAGCGCGTGCAGGATGCGCAGCATCGCGAGCGAATCCACGCCACCGCTCACCGCGAGAATGAGTGTCCCCTCATCCAATAAATTATGCTGCTCACAATAGCGGCGCACCCGGTCGAGCAATCCATTCATGCGCGGCATTGTACACCCCGCATTAACGCAACGTTGATACAACCGCGCGGGCGTCCCGCACGTAAAGGGATATAATCCACAAGAAAAATGAGGCCATACCATGTTCGACGAACAGCCGATCAACCCCGCCCCTACCCCCGAACCCGAAGCCGCAGCGCCGGATAGCCGTCCGCCGCTGCAACGCTTTCTCGATCATCAGCTTGCTGCCGTCAATGAAACTGGGAAAGCCTTGCAAGCGCTCGTGCCGCAGGGTTTCAAGGACCACAGTCGTAACGCTCAGGAAGAATTCCTGAAAGGCTTCAAGGTGCTGATCGACAGCGCCCGCGAATCCGTCGAAGGCGAAGTTCAGAAGGTCAAGCAGGCGCAGGAAAAGCGCAAGACCGAAACCACGAGCGATGAGAGTCCTTCCACCACCGGGAAGAACAAGGTCAAGGTCGAGGTTTCGTAGCCTGCACCTGCCGTAGAGACGCCATGTTTTGGTGTCCCTTTTTGCTTAAACCATACATACAAAACGGGTTGGGGAACATTCACCCAACCCGCTTTTGTTTTCTACGTCCCACTCGCGATGCGGATTAGCGCCCCATCTGGTGGATCGTCTCCGGCTCTACGACGCGCTGCGGACGCAAAACCTGCCAGCGGTCCCACAACGTCCAGCCCACAACCGAGCCATAGGCGAGGATATAGAACAGCATGAACCCGGCCATCGAGGGCGCGAATTGCAGCGAGAGGATCATGCCGAAAATGCTGTAGAGCAGCATGAACGCCTCACCACCAATATCCGGCGCGGTCAGCGCCCCGGTGTACTGGCTGCGAATCCAGCGGTTGGTACGCCCGTCCTGATGAAACTTCGGCGTGCGCTTGAATTCAGTCCGCACGCCGAGCAGCGCGGAGAGCGCCGCGCGTCCGTTGTTGAGCGACATGCCACTGCAAAATAGAATCAGCGTGGGGAAATAGATCGTGCGCTGCCACCAGCTTCCCCGGTTGAGCGCGATTTGGCCGAGGCCATACAGAACAGGCGCGCTCAACGCGAGCAGGCTGTAAGGGATCACTGTCAGGTTGTCGAACGCGCCCAGCACGACCATTGGCGGGGTGAGCAGCAGCATGAGCAGCATGAAGACCTGTACGGCATACTGCATCATTTGCAGAAAGCCCATAATCCGGTTGCGGACCGTCATGCCGTTTTTCGCCCAAAGCTGGGGGAACAGCTTCACCAATACCTGCGTGGAGCCTTTCGCCCAGCGCGACTGCTGCTGCTTGTAAGAGGCCATCTGCGAGGGTAGCTCGCCCGGCACGACGACATCCCGCACATAGGCATACTTCCAACCCTTGAAGGTCGCGCGGTAGCTCAGGTCGAAGTCTTCACAAAGCGTATCAGCCGACCAGCCGCCCGCGTCTTCAATGGCCTGTCGCCGCCACACGCCGCCCGTCCCATTGAAGCTGAAGACGATCCCGCCGTGATAGCGCGCGAACTGCTCCACACCGAAATGTCCATCGATGGCGAGCGCTTGTCCGCGCGTCAGCACGTTGTCATCCGCGTTGAGGTGTCCCCAGCGGGTTTGCACCATCCCAATTTTCGGGTCCTGAAAGAACGGAATCGTGCGTTTGAGGAAGTTCGCGGGTGGGACAAAATCGGCGTCGAATATCGCGAAGAAATCCGAATTGGCATACTGCATTGCGTTCGCCAGCGCGCCCGCCTTGTAGCCCGACCGGTTCTTGCGGCGCACCAGATCGATCTGGTAGCCATCCGCGCGCAACTGCGCGATGCGGCTGTAAATCAGGTCGGTCGTGTCGTCTGTCGAGTCGTCCAGGACCTGAATGTGCAGGCGGTCCTTCGGGTAATCGAGCGTGGCTACGGCATCGATCAGCCGCCGCGCGACGTAACGCTCGTTGTAGAGCGGAAGCTGTACAGTGACTTTAGGCAGTTGCTCATCTGGCTGGGTGGGAGTCGGGTCAGGCTCGCGCGCGTGCCGCAGGTAGACAAGCACCACGTAGCAGGTTCCTGCGGCGTAGCAGCCCATCACCGCGATGCACAGCGAGTAAATCAGGCGGAGAACATCCGTCAGAAGAGCCAAAGCAGCCGTCCTTTCACCGAAGCGGACACAGAGTCGCCGTATTCCCCGCACCTGAATGTGAGGCATGAATACATAATCTAGCAGCAAATCGGCTGTATTGTACACTATTTCGCGATGACGCAAGCCCGACATGTGCAAAAAAACACAATTCAGTTTAGATACGATGGCTTGCCCAACTACCCTCAATTCAGCAAAATACCTGAGAAGACCTGGGTCGCAAAAAGAAACGGGACCCCACAGTGGAGTCCCGTTTTTGCTTGTACCCTCGAAGGAAGGATAGAAGTTAGCTTACTTGGTCAGGACTTCGCGGCGCAGCAGTTCCAGTGCTTGCAAAGTGTTGAAGTTGACGACGTTCACACCGAACTTCAACCCCTCTGCGGTGAAGTTGCTGCCGGGCGTCTCGCCACCTGTGGACGGCTTGCCGTTCTGGACGAGGTTCGGCTGCTCACGCAGTGCGCGGTTCAGGTTCAGGAACGGAACCTTTTTCTGGTCCGCGAGGTTGAACAGCGCAGTGTTGTACTGTGCGATCTTCGCGGCGTCGTTCGCGTTCTGCGGCTCGATGATCGAGACGATTACTGGAATGACGTTTCCGGCTTCGGCAGCGTCGATAGCGGCGCTGACGGCCTGCGTGAAGGCGTCGAGCGGCGTATTCGCCTGCACGTCATCGCGTCCGACCGCGATCAGCAACGTGCCGACCTTTGCCTCGACTGCGCATTGTACCGGGGACTTGCCCTTGCACGGACCCTGACCCGTTGCCGGGTTGAGCAGGTTCGCGGCAGTCAGGTTATTTACGATGGTCGAAGCGTTGAAGCTGTTCGCGTAAGCGGGTCCGAAGAACGCCACTGCATCCTTGACCGCCGGGTTGTCCTTCGCAGCAGCGCTGGTCGGTGGCAGGTTGGGCAGGCTGGCGAGCGTCTCATCGCTGATGACCGCGAATTCGTTCGCTTTGGTCCCCGCCTGCTTGCCCTTGTTATGGATGCCAAGCAGCGTCTGGAGATCGTTGCCCTGCAAGGCCGGGATCACTGGAACCGTGTTCAGATCGATGGTTTGCTGCGGCGGGGGCTGCACGGTCGGCGGGGCAACCGTTGGTGCGAGTGTCGGCACAACCGTCGCAGTGGGCGGGATGCGCGTCGCGGTCGGCGGGACCGGGCTTGGCGGGATCGGCGTCAGTGTGGGCGGGATGCGCGTCGCGGTCGGCGGGACCGGGCTTGGCGGGATCGGCGTCAGCGTCGGTGGGATGCGAGTCGCGGTCGGCGGGACCGGGCTGGGTGGGATCGGCGTCAGTGTGGGCGGGATGGATGTATTGGTGCGCGTTGGCGGCACAGCCGTATTCGTCAGCGTGCGCGTCGGCGGGACGGATGTATTGGTGCGCGTCGGCGGCACAGCCGTATTTGTCAACGTTAGCGTCGGCGGGATGGATGTATTGGTGCGCGTCGGCGGTACAACCGTATTCGTCAACGTCAGTGTTGGCGGGACGGCTGTATTGGTGCGCGTTGGTGGCACAGCCGTATTCGTCAACGTCACTGTCGGCGGCACAGATGTGTTGGTGCGCGTCGGCGGTACAGCCGTATTCGTCAACGTCACTGTCGGCGGCACGACAGACGGGACGATTACTACAACAGGTGCGGTTGCGGCCTGGGTTGCGCGTACTGTGGCAACTTGCGTAGCCACCTGAGTCGGAGCCTGCGTAGCGCGCACAGTTGCCGGTGCAGTTACCACAAGCGTTGCAACCTGCGTGGGCGCAGTTGTCGCACGGACCGTCGCCGGGAGGGTGGCGGCTTGCGTTACAACCTGCGTTGCGCGAACGGTGGCGGGTGCAGTCACCACGAGCGTTGCAACCTGCGTGGGCGCGATTGTCGCACGAACCGTCGCCGGAAGGGTAGCGGCTTGCGTAACAACCTGCGTTGCGCGAACGGTGGCGGGTGCAGTCACCACAAGCGTTGCAACCTGCGTGGGCGCAGTTGTCGCACGAACCGTCGCCGGAAGGGTAGCGGCTTGCGTTACAACCTGCGTCGCGCGAACAGTAGCAGGCGCAGTCACCACAAGCGTTGCAACCTGCGTGGGCGCGGCGGTCGCACGAACCGTCGCCGGGAGGGTTGCGGCTTGCGTCACAACCTGCGTAGCGCGCACGGTTGCAGGCGCAGTTACCACGAGCGTTGCCGCTTGCGTCGCACGCACAGTGACGACCTGCGTCGCGCGCACGGTTGCCGCCTGCGTCGCGGGCGTCGAAGACGGAACCGTTGCCGCCAGGGTCGCGGCGCGCGTGGCGGGCTGCGTCGGGTTGAGCGTCGGCGTCACCGTCGGCGTGATTGCAGTCGGTGGGACGACCGTCGGCTGTGGCGGTGGCAACGTAAGCGTCGGGAGCTGTGGCGTTGCCGTTGGTGGCAGCGCTGTGGCGGTCGGCGGCGCGTTGGTCGGAGTCGTCGTCGCGGTGGAAGTCGGCGGCGGCGGCGTATAGGTCAGCGTCGCGGTGACAGTCGGCTGCCCCGGCTGTGGGGTCGCCTGTGCGACGTTCACATCCACGACGAAGGTGTTATCGGAGCGGTTGAGGTCCAATACCTGATTGCCGGCATCAGCGACGATGTTCACGCGCGTCGGTCCGGTCGTATCGAATTCGATATTGAAGGTGACGCTTGTTTGCTGCGTTGGGTTGAGCGTACCGCCCGTGAGCGCGGTATACACCTTGCCATTCGGCAGCGTCGCGGAAATGGTGAACTGCGCCGCCGGGTTGTTACCACGATTGATCAGGTTCACGAAAAACGGCGCGGTCACTTTGGTTTGCCCTGCCGGGATGATAACCGGATTGGCAAGCGTCCCGGCGGCGGTGATGCCCACATCCGCAAGCACGGGCGTTGGCGAGTTCGTGGGCGTGACGGCGACGGGTGGCGCGCCCTGTGTGGGCGGCTGCTGCGCGATCTGCGTCTGCTGAATGAAGACAGCGGCAGAGGTCAGCTCAATCGGGTTCGGACCCGCGTTCGGCGTATAAGTCAATGTCGGCAGTACGACAACGCGAATAGTTGGTGGCGGAGCCTGTGTCGGGAATGCCGGGAAGGGCGTAAAGGTTGGCGGCAGCGGGATCGCCGTCACGCCTGCCGGCTGGACGGGGGCTTCCGGCGCGGCCACTTCGATCACGTTGGTGCAGATACCGCTGCTGGTGGTGAACTGTGCGCTCACCCAGCCGACCTGACCATTGACGCTGATCTGATACCAGGACGCGGTGCTGTCACGCCCGGTCACGGAATACGGAACGCCAAGCCGCAATGTGGCGATCACATCGAAGTTTACGCCCGGTCCGGTGCGGAAGTTGAGGCCATCGACCTTCGCCGCCACCTTGCAGAAAACATCGGTGGTGGGCGAGGCGGTAAGCTGCGCGGCTGGTATGGCGGAGCCAGCGGGCTGCGTGACCTGCGCCGCACTGCCGCGTACCGTCAGCGTAATCGATTTCGGGTTGCCGCGCAGGGTCGCACGATAGGCGACGACCTGCAAGACGTGCGGACCTTCCGTATTCGGCGTCCAGTTCAAAAGCGTGTTGAGGCTCTTCGACCCCTGCGCTTCCGGGGATGCCGACGTATCGACGAGCAGGTTATCGGCGCGCAGTTCGATGCGTGTGACGCCTTCCTTATCGACCGCCGCGACGAAAAGCTGCACGACCTGATTCAAAACCACTTCGGATTTATCCGCAGGGCTGCGGATTTCTACTTCCGGGACATCGCTTGCGACGAGCGTGCCGGGCGTTCCCGGTGTGCCGAGCGCGCCCACCTGCGTCAGGTCCGGCGTGGTGGTGGCCGGGTTGCCGGAACCCGGAAAATTGCACGCAGTCATGATGACCGCGAGCAACAGCACCGAGAATATAAACGGTAAAGGCCGTCTTTTATGAGGCATAACTTCGCGCTCCCCTGAAAGATCGCCACGCCCACGCGCGGCGGCACGTTCCTAGCATGAGTTTAATCCATATCGGGCAGGGGACGCAATCATGCGCGCTCAACGGGAAGGGTGCGCGCGGATGACGATGGCTGTCAAATACGCTGACGGGTTCGATTGCGCACTATCAGGCGCGTTCGTAGTGTGTGAACACAACCCCCGACGGGAGCGCCTTCGATTCGATCAGGCGCAGATTGACGCGCATCCCGTCGGGAAACAGCTTTTTGCCACTGCCAAGCACAATTGGGTAAACGTGCAGGCTGTATTCATCGATTAGATCATGCTCGATCAGGGTATGCACGAGGACGCTGCTGCCATCGATGAGGATATTCTTGCCGGGCTGTGCTTTCAGGGCGCGTATTTCCGCAACGACGTTGCCGCTAATCAACGTGGAATTGCGCCAGGCTGAGGTTGTCGTCAGCGTCGTGGAAACAACGTACTTCGGGACTGGATTCATCATATCGCCAAACGGATTGCCGGGTTGCATCGGTTCAAATACCGCGCCGTGAATCTGCCATGTTTTGCGCCCCAGCAGCAGCGCATCACTTTCGCTCATCATTTGGCCGAACTGCGCGCCAATGTCATCATGCCAGAATGGTAGTGTCCACGCGCCCTGAGTGAAGCCGCCTTCCGTATCTTCGTCTATCCCGCCGGGCGCTTGGATAACATTATCCAGCGACACGAATTCAGCTACGATGATCTTACGCATTGTGACTCCCTATAGCGCAACAGTTCTAAGTGTCCAGCAGTATAGCATGCATTACATAATTTGGGCAAAATGAGGAGGATCATACGCAACGAGTATTTAGAGCATGTTATGAACAATGGGTTACGGACGGCAAGAATACCGTCCCTGCTACTCTACGCAAACAGACGCCATTCTTGACCTGCATTGCTTATCGGCCTTTTCGTGAGTTCATAACCGCTCAACGGTCAGGTATTCTCGACCGGAATTCCCAATTCGATCAAGCGCTGCTGTACGTCGTCTTCCGGCATCTCGAAGCGCTGCGAGAGCTTCACCAATTCGCGGCTGTTCGTCGAGCGGAAGAGCATCTCACGCGGCATCAGGATCGCGCGGGCGAAGGCGCGTACTCCGAGTTCATCCATGATCAGCGCATCCAGCCCTCGCGTACTGCCCCACTCCGACCGGATAATGTAGCGCACCAGCAACCGCGCAACCGAACTGCGCGGGCTGTAACGCTGCTTGACATTGACATAGGCCATGCTCAGATCACTGAGATTGAATTCCTTCCACATCCCGGCCTTTGGACGCTGGAGCATCACCTCGACAGGCACAGGCGGGTCGGTCACATCGAAGGCCAGCAGCAGGTCATTGACCGCTTCTTCGATTTTTCCCAGCAGTGGATCGGGCATCGTTCGTCCTTGTCTTCATTCCGAGGGTCGCTCGAAGAACCACAACAGCGTATTTCCATAGCGGCGCTCGTCATAGGCACGCAGCACGCCCAATTCAATGTCTGTCCGTTCGGTGGGGTCGATTTGTGCGATCACGATGCCATCCGGCGCGACATGCTCCGCATTGCGGTCCAGCAGCATGAGCGTTTCACGCCATAGGTTGTGATACTGCGGCGGCGCGATATACACGATTTCAAAAGCACGGGCGGGCGGGCGGCGTATGAAGTCACGCACATCCGCGCGCATCACCGCGCCAGCCTCTGCGAACCCGGTCGCCACGAGATTTTCCTCGATGATTGCTGCTGCAATCTTATCATGCTCCACGAAGGTCGCAAAGTCCGCGCCCCGGCTCAAGGCTTCGATGCCGACCCCGCCCGTCCCGGCAAACAGATCGAGGAACAGCGACCCCGGCACGCTCTCTCCCAGAATATTGAACAGCGCTTCCTTCACGCGGTCCATGACCGGGCGCGTCCCCTTGCCGGGAACCCGTTTGAGCTGCCGCCCTTTGGCCGACCCGCCGATCACTCGAATACTCATAGCTTCAACTCCACTACCTGCCGCGCGGCTTGCAAATTGGCAAGCGGCGTTGTCACCCAGACCGGACCGCCGCTCGCGAGGATCAGCCGCCGCCCGTTCATCATCTCCAATGCGCTCCGTGCCTGCGAGCGCACCTCCGCCGGAGAGGAGAGCGCCAGCCCGTTGAGCGCCCCATGGCCGCCGCACACCGCCTGCGGTATTCGCACGCGCATCGTCGCAATATCCGGCTCCGAGTCGCGGTCGTTCCAGCTAATCGCGCCCACCGGATAATCGGCGGTCAGGCCAAGGATCGGCAACGGTCCCCCGACATATGCGATATTCAGCCACCAGTCACGGTTGAGCGCGGAGAGGACTCGCAAATCGAAAGGCCGCCCGAATTCCGTGTACTCAGCTTCACTCAGGTGCGCGTAGCTCGCGAGGTCAATCGTATAGTAGACGCCTGCGATCCCGGAGCGGCGCAGCGACTCGGCGTAACGTATCGTGCTTTCGGCCAGCGTGGTCAGCCCGGTTTTCAGGCGTTCGGGCGCGAGTCGCAGATGCTTGAGCAGGGTTTCAGTCCCGGCCAGCATTCGCGCCTGCGCGAGCGGGCTGTGCAAAGTCTGGATGAAAGGCGTCTCCGGTGGCAAGCCATCACGGATCAGCGTC
>Ga0123337_10001774_pt1 | contig 26436 bp, 19 predicted proteins | sample frozenSSSSmetaG_FD_89792 | JGI IMG/M metagenome (GOLD analysis project Ga0123337, IMG submission 89792) | Glacier valley bacterial and archeal communities from Borup Fiord, Nunavut, Canada, to study Microbial Dark Matter (Phase II) -... | ecosystem: Environmental > Aquatic > Freshwater > Ice >...
AAAGGAGTTTCCGTATATAACAGGAGATCCAATACTTTCCGGTGCTTTATAAATAATCCGGAGGATAGTTCATCGCTTGTTGGCAATAATGCCTGGCTGGTGTATGAAGACAGGGATAAAAATATATGGATCATGGCACAGGGCAGTGGCATAAGCCGGTATGACAGAAATAAAAATTGTTTTAAGAATTATACGATAGAAAAAGGTAACCTCAGCAGTAATAATTTTCTTTCCATCATGCAGGATAAATCAGGCACGCTCTGGCTTGGAACCGATGGGTATGGATTGATCACCCTGGATAAAAAAACCGATAAGTTTGTTGCGTTTAAAAACCTGCCCGCGAACGGGCTGAGTGATAATAGTGTAAACTGTATGTACGAGGACAGAAAAGGAAATTTCTGGATCGGTACGAATGAAGGATTAAATTTACTGGATAAAAAAACAAATATTCTTTCGGCATATCATGTAAAGGATGGCCTGCCTAATGAAATAGTTTTTGGAATACTGGAAGATTCAAAAGAAAATCTCTGGCTCAGTACTAATAACGGTCTCACCCGATTTAATCCGCAAAAGAAAATATTTAAGAATTATGATATTTCCGATGGGATCCAGTCCAATGAATTTAAGCAGGGGTATTGCAAGAGCCGGACAGGAGCGATGTTTTTCGGTGGCATAAACGGATTCAACGTATTTTATCCCGACAGTATTAAGGAAACAGCTTTCGAGCCGCCACTGGTCATTACAGATTTCCTGGTGTTTAATAAACATACATCAGTGTCGCAAAATATACAGGATGCCTCACCACTGGAGAGAAATATTACAGAAACAAACTCTATCAGTGTGCCATATGTTAGCCTGGTAGTATCATTTGAATTTGCCTCTTTAAATTATTCGTCTCCGGCGAAAAAGAGATATTCCTACATACTCGAAGGCTTTGATAAAACCTGGAATGATGTGGGCACCAAACGCACTGCTACCTACACCAATCTTGACCCCGGAAAGTATATTTTTAAGGTGAGAAGTCTTGACAGTGAAGGGAAATGGTCGTCCCGTATGGCAAATATTCAGTTAACGGTCATGCCACCTTTCTGGATGACGTGGTGGTTTAAGCTCCTGGCGCTGGCCACCATTGCAGGGAATATTATTGCCTTTTATAAGTACCGGATCAATGCCATAAATGTTCAGAAAAAATTACTGCAGCACGAGGTGCTGGAACGAACTTCGCAACTGGCGCATTCAACGGCAGAGGAGCGGAAGGCCAGACAGGAAGCCGAACAGGCAAATAAGGCAAAAAGTGTGTTCCTGGCCACTATGAGCCATGAAATTCGCACGCCTATGAATGGTGTGATCGGTATGGCTTCGTTGCTTTCGAAAACACAATTAAACAGTGAACAAAAAATATATGCGGAAACGATCAGCACCTGCGGAGATGCTCTTCTTACCGTGATCAATGACATACTCGATTTTTCAAAGATCGAATCGGGCAATATAGAGCTCGAGCAAAAGCCATTCAATCTGCGTACCTGCATTGAAGAGGTCCTCGATGTGTTTGCCGGAAAAGCCGCGCAATCCGGCCTTGACCTGGTGTACCAGATAGATCCGCGCATAGCGCCACAAATTATTGGTGACAGTTTCAGGCTCAGACAAATATTGATAAACCTGATCAGTAATGCTATAAAATTTACGCAGGAGGGAGAAATATTCCTGGAAGTAAAATCTGCAGATGCTGGTCCGGATAATGAGGAGATCAGGCTATTATTTATTGTAAGAGACACGGGCATCGGCATACCACAGGATAAAATTGACCGGCTTTTTCATGCTTTTTCACAAGTGGATTCTTCTACAACCAGAAAGTACGGAGGCACTGGATTGGGGCTTGTGATCAGCGAAAAGTTAATCGGTCTGATGGGAGGAACCATCAATGTTAGCAGCGTGGTTAACCAGGGAAGCACTTTTTCTTTTACAATAAATACCCGGCGCGGTATTGCGCAAACGTTGGGTTTTGTAAACGAGAACATGGTGCTGCTACACCATAAAAGGGTATTGGTAATAGACGACAATCTTACTAACCGAACCATACTTCAGAAGCAACTGGAGCAATGGAATCTTATACCTGTTCTTGCCAGTTCGGGTGATGAGGCACTTGATATTCTCACCAGGGATAATGGATTCGACCTGGTGCTTAGTGATATGCAAATGCCTGGAATGGATGGCATTGAAGTAGCATCGGCCATCAGGAAAACAAATACCAGGCTACCCATAATCCTCCTCAGTTCCGTTGGGGACGACCGCAATAAAAAGTTCCCGCATTTGTTTAACGCAGTATTGACCAAGCCTATTAAGCAGCAAATTCTGTACAAACATATACTAATGGAACTTCGAAGCGGGCCGGACATAATAGAAGCTGAACAGCGGTCCGAATTCCAGCCTGATTTTGCAAACCAGTATCCGCTTCGGATATTGATGGCTGAAGACAACCTGATCAACCAGCTGTTATTTACAAAAATGCTGAACAGCCTGGGTTATGATCCGGTAATAGCTAACAATGGGCGCGAAGCAATTGATATAATCAACAAAGGATCTTTCGATATGATATTGATGGATGTCCAGATGCCGGAAATGGACGGACTGGAAGCCACCAGGGTTTTGAGAAGGGACAACGATCTCCGCATAGTCATCGTGGCCATGACCGCCAATGCAATGGAGGGGGATGAAAAGGATTGCCTTGAGGCCGGCATGAATGATTACCTCAGCAAACCCATCAAGCTTGAACAACTCAGCGCCATGATTGAAAAATGGGCATTGCAGATCCGGTTAAGATCCGCCATCTGATAATATGACTTTCTTTCATTAAATTCCTGTAATGAAAAAAGCCATAATGATTTTCATGCTGCAGATAATTATTTGTTCTGCCGCTATGTCCCAAAGCAAAATAAATTCACATCCCTCCTGGATCATGCAGGGAAATATTTATGAAGTAAATGTTCGCCAATACACTCCTGAAGGAACATTAAACGCATTTTCAAAACATCTTGAGCGGTTGAAGAATATGGGTGTGCAGACCTTGTGGTTCATGCCCATTAATCCTATCAGTACCGTGGACCGGAAAGGAAGCCTGGGGAGTTATTATGCCGTCTCGGATTACACTGCTTTAAATCCTGAGTTCGGCACCATGGCCGACTGGAAAAAGCTGGTGGCAACCATTCACAGCAAAGGAATGAAAGTTATTATAGACTGGGTTCCTAATCATACGGGGGGAGATAACCGCTGGCTTACGGAGCATCCGGATTTTTTTGTAAAAGATAGCAGCGGTAAAGCTACAATGGCGGCTGATTGGGCCGATACCAGACAGCTGGATTATAAAAATATGGAGATGCAGGATAGCATGATCTCGTCCATGAAATACTGGCTGATTAATTCCCGCATTGATGGGTTCAGGTGCGATGTGGCCTGGAACGTGCCGGCATCTTTCTGGAAAAAATGTATACCGCAACTTAAAAAAATTAAAAAGGTATTCATGCTGGCGGAAGGTGACAGCGCCTACCTGCCTGCAAGTGGTTTTGATGCGGTGTATCCCTGGCAGATGTTCCACATGATGGTCGACATTGCCAACGGCAACAGGCCCGCGCCCGGATTGGACAGCGTCCGGCTCCGGATCGAAGCCAAATATGTAAAAAATACCATTCAGCTATACTTCACCAGCAATCATGATGAGAACAGCTGGAACGCGTCTGATTTTGGCACTTTTCCCGGTGCTGTTCATGCGCCGTTTGCAGTATTTTCGCAGACGATGGTCCATAGTGTGCCGCTGATCTACAGCGGGCAGGAAGAACCTTTTTTAAGAGCCATCAGATTTTTTGATAAAGACACAATACATTTTGGTCTGTTTAAAAGGGAAAAGTTTTATAAAACCCTGCTTGATCTTCGTAAACGCAATCCTGCTTTGGCGGCCGATGCTTTATTCCGAAAAGTAAGTGTAGGGGATGATAAGGCCTTGTATGCCTATGTAAGGGAAAAAGCGGGGAAGAAGGTTTTTGTGATCCTGAATTTATCTGCAGCCGAACAGCAGATCATTGTAAAAGAAAAAAAATTGCAGGGAAAGCCCTATAACTTATTTATGGGAAACAGGGAAGTGTTAAGCGGGAAGTCTTGGATGATAGAGCCCTGGGGGTATGTGGTGTATGAATACTAAGATTCAATTTTGACCGCAGTGCCCTAGCGTGTGGGATAAGCCGTGCCCAGGCGGAGGTGTAGGGGCAGATAAAAGATTGGTGAAGTAGTGGCAAAAGATTTGTATGGCTGACTCCCTTTTTTATGGAAGTTTTTGTTGTAAAATGAAGGCTGGAACTACAGGTAACGGCCATGCCAAGCAGATAAGTGACAAAGGCCAGCATAATGAAACTTTCCGTGATTTTTGCGGAGGGCTTTTGTTGGTGCGGGTTATTTTTCATTTACTACTATATTTGACACAAATCTATAGCTTTATTTAGTACCATGTATCACATAGTACTAAATAAAAAAGTTTATTTTTTGTATTTGTTTGATAATAAACAGTTTAGTAATGGGAGTAAATCAGATTAAGAAACATCCGTACGCATTGACCTTTATTTTTGTAACACTTTTAATAGACGTTATAGGTTTTGCCATCATCATTCCGGTACTACCGAAGCTGATTGAAAAATTAATTCAGGGCAATGTTAGCAGCGCCTCAAGGATCTCCGGGCTATTGCTGGTGGCTTTTTCGGTTATGCAATTTCTATTTTCTCCATTGATCGGTAACCTCAGTGATAAATTTGGCCGCAGACCGGTATTATTGTTTTCATTACTGGGTTTTGGAGTGGATTATTTGTTTCTTGCTTTTGCTCCAACGATTGGGTGGTTGTTCGTGGGAAGGATCATAGCCGGAATATTCGGAGCAAGTTTTACTACGGCTTCGGCTTATATAGCTGATGTAAGTACCCCGGAAAAGCGCGCGCAGAATTTTGGAATGATCGGCGTGGCCTTCGGGCTGGGATTTATTATTGGTCCGGTGATCGGGGGATTGCTGGGGAAGATAGATACGCACTATCCTTTTTATGCGGCTGCGGTTCTGGCATTTTTAAATGCCGCCTACGGATTTTTTATTCTTCCGGAATCTTTATCAAAAGAAAACCGCCGGCCGCTTGACTGGAAGAGGTCCAACCCGCTGGGAACACTTCTCCAGTTAAAAAAATATCCATCTGTACTGGGGCTGGCTGTGTGTTTGTTTGTTGTGTATTTTGCCGGGCAGGCGGTGCAAAGTGTATGGACATTTTATACCATGCAAAAATTTAAATGGGACGAGGCAATGGTAGGGTACTCCCTGGGGTTTGTCGGATTGATGATTGCGATTGTTCAGGGTGGATTGATCAGGGTGGTGATACCCAGGCTTGGCCAGCAGAAAAGTATTTGGATAGGGTTATCTTTGTATTCCGTTGGCATGCTGCTGTTTGGCCTGGCGAACCACGGCTGGATGATGTTTGCTTTTATGGTCCCCTATGCTTTAGGAGGCATCGCAGGTCCGGCATTGCAGGGGTTTATGACCAATGAAGTGCCCGCAAACGAGCAGGGTGAACTTCAGGGCGGTCTGACCAGTTTAATGAGCCTGAGCGCTATATTCGGTCCCTGGTTCATGACCTGGATATTTTATTATTTCACCAATGCCAAAGCGTCTGTTTATTTACCGGGCGCCCCGTATTTTGTTGCATCGGTGCTAATGTTTGTGAGTGTTTTTCTAGCCATAAATAGTTTTAAAAAACACAATTCTTAAAATCTGTGAGCTGTAATACAATGGGTTATTGGTGTAAATGAATACAGGCAGCTAACTCTCCGCTGAATTTGTTCTTTATAAAAGTCGCATATGTCCTGAGGTTTAAATTCATACATTTAGAAACGCTTTCTTTTCTTACCGCTGTGCCTTTACGGAGGATAACCCAATAACATGAAATATATATTACCCGCTATTTTTTTTCTGATGAATATTTCTGTCTTCGCCCAGATTACGGAAACCTATCCTGTTGATTCCGCATCGGTTGAGCATACAGGCGTTCCTAAGGGAGAAATCCTGCAATTCACATTTAGCAGCTCAAAAATATTTCCTGGCACCTGGAGACAATATTGGGTATATGTACCGGCAGAATACAAAGCAGATAAACCTGCCTGTGTATACGTTAACCAGGACGGGATACAATACAAGGCACCTGTTGTATTTGATAATTTGATCTATAATAAGGAAATGCCGGTAACTATCGGCATTTTTATAAATCCCGGAATTGTTAAGTCTAAGGACACTGCGCATGTTGCTGACCGTTACAACCGTAGTTTTGAATATGACGGATTGGGCCCTGACTATGTGAAGTTTTTATTGGAAGAATTATTGCCGGAAGTGGAGAAGCAGAAAACCAGGGATGGCCGGGCGATTAAACTTTCAAAAAATGGCAATGACAGGGCAATTGGAGGAAGCAGCAGTGGCGCCATCTGTGCGTTTACAGTTGCCTGGGAAAGGCCCGATGCCTTTTCACGGGTATTCAGTTCTATTGGCACATATGTAGGGCTCCGCGGAGGTGACCGCTACCCTGGCCTGGTTCGCAAATATGAACCAAAACCTATTCGGATATTTTTACAGGACGGCGCAAATGACATGAATATTTTTGGGGGCGATTGGTGGAAGGCAAATGAAACCATGGAAAGGGCACTGACATTTTCGGGATACGAGGTGCAGCATGCATGGGGCGAAGGATCACATAACGGCATTCAGGCCACAGCGGTTTTTCCTTTGGCGATGCGGTGGTTGTGGAAAAACTATCCTGCTGCTGTTGCCAAAGGAAAATCAAAGAACCAGGTGTTGGGTGATATATTAATTCCGGGCGAGGAATGGGAGCTCGTAGGAGAAGGATATGGATTTACAGAAGGCACTGCATCCAATGCTGCGGGAGAAGTTATTTACCAGGACATCCCTGCTTCAAAAACATATAAAGTGGGATTGGATAAAAAGCTGACAGTCCTGAAAACCAATGCGAAGAAGGCGAGTGGCACTGCATTTGGCGTGGATGGAAAACGGTACACGGTGGCGAATGGATCTAAGCAGGTATTGGCTTATGACGCTATGGAAAAGGTGACCGTTATTGCAAATGACCTACTGGGCAATGACCTGGTGATAGGAAGGAATGGCAATATGTATGTAACCGCACCGGATGGATATATTAAAGCCAGCAAGATCTATCTGATCAAACCAAATGGAGAAAAAACGATCGTTGATGAAGGACTGAAATATGCAAATGGCATTACCTTTTCACCAGACCAGTCGCAGTTGTATGTAACGGAGTCTGCTTCACATTGGTTGTGGGTGTTCCAGGTGCAGGCCGACGGGTCGCTTGCTTATAAACAGCACTATGGCTGGCTGCATGTTCCTGATGGCGAGGAATTCGCCTGGCCGGATGGGGTAAGGTGCGACAGCGCCGGAAGAATTTACGTTGCCACACAGTTAGGCATCCAGGTGCTGGACCAGGTCGGGCGGGTAAATGCGATCATACCCGTGCCGTTAAAAAATCCATCTAATTTGTGTTTTGGTGGTGCTGGTTTTAATGAGATTTATGCAACGTGTGCAGATAAGGTGTATAGAAGAAAGGTTAATACCCGCGGTATTAACGCATTCGAAGAACCGTTCAGGCCATCGAAGCCAAAATTATAATATTGCTAGAGCTGACTCCGGATTTAATTTATTAATGGCGATACATCTTCGCATCGGATACAGCCTGAAGATTTTTCTAAGTTAAGAAATCTGTATATTAATTAAAATTCGGGCATGATGGCTATCTTACAGGACAGCATCGACAATCTATTATGAAACGCAGAGATTTTGTAAAACAATCCACGCTCACTGCCTTTGGCGCCTCTTTCATCGCTCCCCTGGCGGCCATGGCAGAAACGCCCGTAACACACTTAGAAAGCAGCGACGTTTCGCCACGGGCAGCACTGGCAGATGACTTTCCCCTGCATTTTATATTGCTGGGCGATTGGGGACGTAATGGTGAATACGACCAGCTGGAAGTCGCCAGACAAATGGGTCAGTGGGCCACGGATCATCCGAACAATTTTATTATTTCCGCAGGAGATAATTTTTATCCCAAGGGAGTAATAAGTGAATTCGATCCGCTCTGGCATTACTCTTTTGAAAATATTTACACCGCACATTCGCTGCAGTGCGACTGGTATGCTGTGCTTGGCAACCACGATCACATGACCGATCCTGATGCCCAGCTGCGTTACGCTAAGATCAGCCGCCGCTGGAAAATGCCTTCAAGATATTACACGAAAGAAGTGGAATTAGGAAAGAATAAAAGCAAGGCACTTTTTGTTATGATCGATTCCGATCCGCTGCTGTCCGATTCTCCCAATGATTATTCTGATCAGATAGCCTGGATAAATGATACCCTGAAAAGCGCTGCTGCTGATGTGAAATGGAAAATAGTCGTGGGTCATCACCCGGCGTATACCGTCGGCCCCCGGATTATTAATTATGATGCAATGGCCATGAGAAAGCTTCTCTCAAAAACATTTACAGAAAATAAGGTGGATGTTTATTTGTCTGGCCACGAGCACTCTCTGCAGCACCTCAAGGCAGATGGATTTCCCCACCAGTTCATCTCCGGTGCAGGATCAGAACTGACAGGCGTTACAGACAAGGTGCCCTACTCCCGTTTCCAGGCTTCCGAACATGGGTTCATGTATTTTTCAATTAATGAAAACACGCTGCAGGTAAAGGCAATTAATGTCAGCGGAAAGGTTTTGTATGAAACACAAATAAACAAATAGTCTATTTTTTTTCACCAGATAATGCATCAGCTATTGCCCCCAGGGGTACACCTAAACCCGTACAGGCATCCCATCCCGCAGATGCCTTATATCCTTTAAGCCCATCGCTGATATTGTCGCCCCTGGTTATATCTTTGAATACTTTTTTATCCATTGCATACAATCTGGGATGCAGGTATCCTGCTCGCTTTTGCAGTTTTTCATTTGTCAGGGCTATCAATCCTGCTATCAGGGGCGCTACTGCGCTTGTACCCCCGATCACGGCCCATTGTCCATCTACCAATACATTATATCCGGTCGCAGAATCCGCATTACCTGCAATATCCGGCAGCCCCCTTCCTGCGCCCTGTCCGGCATTAACAGAGGACGGCAATTTGATCACAGCCTGGTAATCCGGCACCGGAAAAACATTGCTGATCCCACCACCGGTTGCCCATCCGTTGCCACTGTTCCAAACTGTTTCTGTTTGACCTGATAATGTTGTTCCCCCACAGGCAACAACATATGGGCTGCTTGCGGGAAAATCCACATGTGCCTTACCGTCATTCTGACCATCCGACGAACCGTGGTCACCGGCGGCGGCAGTAATTGTTACGCCGAGCGCAGCGGCCGACATAAAAGTCTGGTTGTAATTATACATCGCCTGCTGACTCCATTGAGATTCCGAAGCGCCCCAGCTGATGGATACAACCGATGGGTTGTTTTTTTTATCGTGTAATGCATTTGAAACAGCGTCAAGAAATCCCTTGTCAGTATTCGGCGCGAAATAAACGACGATCACAGCACCAGGGGCAACTGACCCGGCCACCTGTATATCCAGCACTACTTCACCATCCGCACTGTCGGCAGTGGAAGGACTATTAACGGCTCCATCTACTGATACCGAACGGATCACGGGGAGTGGCGAGCCAATTTTGGTAAAGTATTCAGTCATGTCCTGCGCCCTGTACCCGCCACCTAATTCGATGAGCGCTATGCATTGCCCATTGCCGGTAACACCGGTTGGATAGTTGTAAGCTATTGCGATATCGGTAGGATTATAAGATTGACCCGTGTCTTTTGGTTGCACGAAATGCCCGTCTTTTTTTGCCGCATGAAACATAGGAGAGGCCTGTGGCCGGTTGTCCAGACCAAAAACACCTTCAACGATCCCTTCGAGTTCAGCAGGGATGTGTATGCTCCCTGTTCTTCCGCGGAACTGTTTTCCATCTGCATGTTCATAATTAGACAGGAACACTCCAAATGCTTTTGAAAAATTCTGGACGGTGCCCTTAAGGATCACGCTTCGCTGCGGGGCCGATGTTTGCACAATGGTGAGATCATGCTGGTGTGCATATTCTTCCACCAGCGCGATGTCGCCTCCGCTGGCCCCGAACTGTTTTTCAAATTCTTCCTGCGACAGTATTTTATTGGTTTTGCCCAGGTTACTGACGTAATTTTCAATAGAATTTTTCCTGCGTAGTTTGACTGTAATTTCAATCACCTCGCTTAAATTAACCGGCGATGATTTTGTTCCCGGGGGGATTTGTCTTTCACTTCCGTTTAGTTCAACTTTAGCAGAAAACCGGGACGCAGATGACGATGTTCTTTTCATGAAAATGGTTTGATTAAAGCGAAGACCTCAAATACCTTAAGCAAAGATAGCAGATGTTGCTATACAGGCTTGTAATGCTAAAAGTAAAAAGAAACACCTACTTTAAATCCTGCGCTTTTAATGGCTGGATTACCTAAAAAATCCCTTCTCCATTCACGCCTGTAATTAGCCCGTAAAACCGTTTGCGGGGTTGGCCTGAAGCTTATCGCGGGGACGAATGCAAAAATATGATCGTATATATTGCCACCGGTTGCTTTAAATGATCCATTATTGTAATCTACATATTCTCCCCTGATCGCAACGTTTATCACCGCCTGTTCCCAATCGAAAATTTTTCTTTTAATGACAGGCTGCACGATGTCCATAAATCCTCCCAGTTGCCTGTGGCCGAATTGCTCCGTATAATTTTTTGGTAAATTAATGCCGACCCAGGCAAACTCACCATTTAAAACGGTACCCGTGCCATGAACAGTGCTATTAAAATCAACCGCCATGATATTGACCCTGCGTTTCCGGTCCAGATCGATCCCATCTACAGTATATTTATTATAAACGCCTCCCATATAAGAAATACCTACTTCGCCGATCTTACTATTTTTTAAAGCAAGCTTTCCCGTTACTAACGGACTTCCATTAAAACTTTCTTCGAACCGGTCCTTATTCAGTTTTGTTGCCGGCAGGAACGTCCTGTTCTGTTCATTATTAATTATTCTTTCATCAAATCCATTCGTGAGATACACTTCATACGCATACACCCAGTTGTTTGAATATTTTTTTCCATATACACCAAAGCCTGCATTGCTCCATGTTGCCGGCAGCATTTGCGTTGCTGATAATGGCCGGTCAACAAATTCCCATTTGGGGCCATCATGATTCTGGTTAAAAGCGCCAATGGGATTCATAACAATTCCACCGCGAAAATTTAACAGTGGAGAAAATTCGAAATCTACTGAAGCGAACTCGATATTAATTTCTTTTGTTCCTTCTTCAAATTCGATCTCGGTAAGAAATTTTATCCGCTTAGCCACCGAAGAAGCCACAAATAAGGTTAATCTCCGCATCTGGAACTGATGTCTTTCTGATACGCCTTTTTTGCCTGAATACTGGTAGTTGGCTTCCATGTACCCTCCCAGGGAAACCGGCAATTTGCCTGCTTTGATCAATGGCCGGTCATACACCGCATCCATATTGAGTTTTAAACTATCCGCCTGTTCAGGTGCTTTTTTAAGCAGCTCAGCATCTATCTGCGCTTCAGCTTTTTTAAGCAACAGCAACAGAAATAATATTACTAATGCAGTCTTCATGATTGTTTGCGGAGGTCAATAAAAAGATCGGTTTTCCCAACTACTACTGGAAATGTTTTAAGGTTACTGATGGCCGGACCATTGGTAACCTGTCCCCTGTTGTCATATTCGCTGCCATGCGCGGGGCAATGCAATTTATCTCCCATTACATTTACTTCAGCACCCATATGGGCGCATTTCAACCAGATGGCAGAATATTCCTGTTCACTAAACCTGAAAATACATATGGGAAATAACAATTCATCATTACGAACAATTATAAAAGAATTATAACTTCCTTTATTGCCTATTTTAAACTGGTCTTTTTGCACTTTAAGACCATTTGGTTCCAGCTTTCCGTTGATGTATTGGGTGGGCGTGCAACCATTCAGTAACGAGTGAAAGGCCGTAACAGATAAACATGCGCCCCAACTGTTTTTTATAAAATTTCTTCGTTTCATTTAATTATAGTGATTCAAGGAACCGGATTAGTGTTGTTTTTTCGATCGCGGATAATTTTAAAAAATTATTCTGGCTCCGTTCTGCTTCACCACCATGCAACCTGATGGCTTCTTCAATACTTCCAGCTCTTCCATCGTGTAGTAGAAAGTACCGGCCCCCCTGAGAATTTTTAGATAATCCCAGGCCCCATAAAGGCGGTGTTCTCCATTCGGCCGTGGTAGCGCTTCCTTCTGTATATCCATCATTCAGTGCGGATCCCATATCATGCAAAAGCAAATCTGTATAAGGAGAAAAAGATTTATTTGAAAGTGCAGATATGCCCGATTTCCCTGTCTTTAAGGTGGGTACATGGCAGCTGCCGCATTGAATGTTATTGAATATATTTTTCCCTTCCGTTACAGATTCATCGCTGGAGTTGCGTTGAATGGGAGCTTTCAGCGTTTTTAAATACAGCACCACATCGATAATAGTTTGATTGCTGATTTCAGGATCGACCACTAAGTGACTGTAAGTATCATGAGGGTCGTAAAAAGAGGCAATGCCCATGTCCTGGTTATAGGCGTTTACAGTCTGGTGATGCAGATCATAAGTAGCAGCTTTCTTTCCAAATCTGGCGATAAATTTTCCGTTGAAAGAAATGGTTCCGGGCCGTTTAGTAAGATAGGGAGGAGGAATAATCCAGTTTGGTCTGCCGGATATACCATCTCCATTACCATCGCCAGGGTCACTCAGAGACAATATATCTTCGTCTGTCACAGCATCTAAAAATCCCAGTCCTGTATTGGCAGGAGGAGTAAAGTTGGAAAAAGCTGCGCCCGCCGGAATTTCTTCGGCGGTATAATTAATAATCGAACGGTTTTGCAGCTGGGGGCCGCCTAGCTGAAGGAAATGGTTGCCGGTACTGTCGGTTTGCCCGAATCTGGTTAAAGTGGAGAAAGGATGCCCTTTACCATCGCCAGCATGACAGGTGCCGCAGGACGTTGCAACGAACAAAGGTCCAAGACCGGTTTCTGCTGTAAATATCTGGTTATTAAATGCTGCGTCACCCCTGGTAAATTCTTTAAGTTCCTGAGCGGTCAATCCCTTTAAAGGGCCGTCCAGCAGCTGATCGTCCGCGGGAGCTTTTGGCAATAGCTTTTCACATGCTGCTGCTGTGATTACCAGTAAGATGATCAGGCACACGACTTTGATCTGGTTCATAAAGTATATACAGTGAATGTAAAATAATTAGGCGAATATAAAAAATAATTTAGGTTCGCCTAAGTTTAATTTCAGGGGCGCTATCATATGATCGTTTAATTGATCTACCTTTAATAATCTTTAAATCATATTGGCTAATGTCTTATTGCGGTGCGATCGAATACATGCCTGAGGGGAAAAGGGCAATACATAAAGCCTATCACGACAATCATTATGGCTTTCCGATACATGATGATAATGAATTGTTTTGCAGGCTGGTGATGGAGATAAACCAGGCCGGCCTTAGCTGGGAAACAATTCTGAAAAAAGAAACCACTTTCAGGAAGGCCTACGATAATTTTCACATTGGCAAAGTTGCTGTCTATACGGATAAAGACAAGGAAAGGCTGATGTCTGATCCGGGGATCATCCGCAACCGGCTAAAGATAAATGCTGCAATTGAGAATGCCCGAACCATATTACAATTACAGAAAGAGTATGGCTCGTTTGAAAAATGGCTGGAAAAGCAGCATCCCCTGACCAAAGCAGAATGGGTAAAGTTGTTTAAGAAAACTTTCCGTTTTACCGGCGGTGAAATTGTTAATGAGTTTCTTTCCAGTATTGGATATCTGCCGGGCGCCCATTCAGCGGATTGCCCGGTCTATAGGAAAGTTTTGAAGTTTAAACCGTTGTGGATGAGAGGATAGAATTGATGGTGTTAGATTTTAAACAGCACAGAAAAGCCGCTGTGAAGCGGCTTTTGATTATATTTTCAGGGATGCGCCGCTGCTGAAAAATTATATGCTTTTGCGTCCGGTAATCAGGTTGATCACAACCAGTACCACGGCAATAACCAGTAATGCGTGAATCAGCCCTCCGGCCACATGCATGCCCAAATATCCAATGGCCCAGCCAATGACCAGGATGACGGCAATAATGTACAGTAGATTTCCCATTACAAAATATTTTAAAGGTGAAATCTATCTGGTTAAATTACTGTGCCAGCGTAAGTGTGATGCTCTTTTTGAATTCATTTCTGCTCGTCAGGATTATGCCCCGGCTGGAGAAAATGCCCACTGCTCAGGAGCCCGAAAACGAAATTGCACGTCGCCAGGTGGTAAAGCCCACCCTGTGCATGGTGTTGCAGGACGTCAGCTGGAACTTATGGATACCAAGCGCCCTGGAGAACCTGGATCTGGCGATTGCCGGCAAGGAGACTATTGCAGCCGCTGCCCGCTATCGTTGGCAACACCGATCATCTGACGCAGCTGTTTTCAAATCTGATCTGAAATGAGCTGAAGTTGAAAACCGGCACGCTTTGGTCACTGTATCCGGTTTTCGCCAGAAAGATACAACGGTGCTGCTTTATAAATGATGAAGGTACTGATCCTGAGCATTGTTCAATATAGCGCAGATTGTATCTATATCCAGAATAGATAAGTCAAAATAAACAGGTAAACATAACACCCGTTTTGATACCTCATCAGCCGCATCAAGGGGTACCCGTTCTATATAGGGAAGCACGGACGATAGGGGAGGATAAAAATAGCGTCTGGGAAATATTCCTTGCTTATTTAATACTTCGGCACAATAGACTAAAAAATGCTCCTGATCGAAGATTAAAGGATAATAACTATGATTAGAGGAGGCCAGATGCATTGGAGTACGAGCGGCAAAGCCCGACAGTTTATTGTCATAATAGTCCGAGAGTTCCTTTTGCCTGGCTAATATCTTGTCTATGTACTCCAGATTAAGCAAGCCCATCGCCGCATGGAACTCTGACATTTTACCATTTATGCCTAATCCGGCAAATTTTTGAGGCCCGTCAAAGCCAAAGTTCCGCATGTACGATATTTTTTTTATCAGGCTGATATCCTTTGAAACCATAAGGCCCCCTTCAATCGAGTGATAAATTTTTGTCGCATGAAGGCTGCCTATGGATATATCCCCAAAATTAAAAATACTTTGATCATCAATTTTAACTCCAAACGCGTGCGCGGCATCATATATGATTTTCAGATTGTGCTTATCTGCTATCTTTTGAATGGCCTTAACATCACAAGGGCAACCAAATAAATGCGTAACCAGGATGGCCGAAGTCTTTTCAGTGATTGCTTCTTCTATTCTCTGCGGGTAGGCGTTTAATGTCTCTGCATCAATGTCGGCGAAGACAGGAATACATCCCTCCCATACAATAGAACTGACAGTAGACACAAATGATAAAGGTGTAGTGATGATCTCTCCTTTTAAGCCAAGTGCCCTAATCGCTAGCTGCAATGACATTGTCCCACTGGAGGTTACTAATAAGTGATCCACATTCAGGTATTTTCTTAACGCTTCTTCTAACTCCAGAGACCTGGGCCCCGCATTGGTTAACCAATAATTCTCCCATATGGTAGAAACAAGTGCTTTGTACTTTTCCAACGGTGGTAAAAAAGGCTTCGTAATGGGAATGTAATGCATGGTAAAATATTCACTGGCAACTGTTCTTGGATACGTTTAATATGAATGTCTGCTTTTAATGTTCTCGCCTGAAGAGAAAAGTTCCAGCATCAACTTAATTTTTTGGTATACCTCGCGACGCCCGAAATGACTGATCAAAAGTTGCCTGTTTAGCATTTTTTGATCAGCCGGCAAAGGAGTATTGAATTCAGTCTCCGCAAATTTATCAATTAGATAAATTGCAATTCCTTTGGATTTGAAGTGAGCAAAGCATGGATTTTCTTTCAAAAGAAAGACTTTTAAACCCAACCATAAAGCAATGAAGATATTTCCGATGGCTTGTTGTCTGATATGCATAAACACCGCAGTGCCACATTCAGCGAGTTTTTCTACATAAGCCGTTCGGTCCAGGAAGTGGAGCTGAGGTTGAAAATCCGTCCCAAAATTTATTTTACCTGCGATCATAACGGCGGATTTATAAAAACGATCGCCTCCATAGCTTAACGGGACCACTACTTTCGCGCCCTTTATCTTTATTTTTTTAATAAACCGAAAGGCATCCACATGATTCGAGGCAGGCGTGTTGGAATTTCCTATGAAAACGCCGTTTCCTAACGGAGTATTTTTATGAAAGGCTTCACCCAAAATCTGCTCTAAAGATCCGTATTGGAAAAATACCTGTGTAGCAGTGAGCCCGGGAAAATATTTAAGGAACAATTTGAATTCGCCATCCAGGGGTGTTGCAAGGTATTTAATTTTAGGAATAGCCGCGTTTACAGGATCTTTATGAAACTTCGAATAAGTACGGTAGGCACTCCGAACACGTCTGGCAATGTTTTTAGGGTTTAATGCAACCAACAGCCTCGTGTAAGGACAATGAAGAGGAAGATCATATTCGGGGGAGGTGTATAATTCAGCCCCAAAGGATAGCCATAGAATTTTCGGATTCGCAGTTATTGCATTTATCACTGATGCTTTTTGCCTGTCCAGATAGTGGGTCACAATAATATCATCAGACTGAATCGTCGTAATCAAATTTTTATATTGCAGACTGTTATACTTCATAACTGAAACTAGCCTGCTCCGTATATATTTGATTGAGTAATTGTCCGTATCCGTTCCAACAATAAATAGATTTTCCTGATCTGTCAGTGAATTGAAAATTTCAATTGCAGTATCAAAGAATTTATCGTCATGCATTAAATGAATGAATCTCATTTTATTTTTTTTACAGGTACTCCCGCGTAGGTTCCGGGAGTAGTGATATCCCGTATCACCAGGCCTGATGCACCAATAATAACATTGTCTGTAATCTTCACACGGGGAAGCAGTGTGGAATTCGTCCCCAGGCTGCAGTAATTGCCAATAATGCAGTTGCCACTTATATTAACTCCAGGTGAGATATCGCAAAAATTGCCAATCTGTGTGCCATGCCCTATGGTAGCGTTTAAATTGATTAAGCACCCCCTCCCAACACTAATGCCATTAGTAATTACAACTCCTTGCATGATGCTTACGCCTTCCAGAAGCGCATTGCCAAAGCTTCCAATGCTGGCATCATCGCTGATCACGGAAGTAAAAACGCCACCAAAACCGAGCATTTGATCAGCTAATAATTTTCTGTGGGCAGGTATCCCTGTGCCGAGCACGAATCGGTTGTCCACATTTCTGAAATGGCAAATCGCAGATGCTGCACTGTGAAGAATCGGAAACCTGTCAAAGAGCAACGCTGCACCCGGTTTACTCACGTCATCATAGAATACGATGTCTGAAACGCCTTGTTTGTAGACCACATCAAGCACCTCTATCGCGAATCCTCCTGCGCCGGCAATTATCATTGGAATATTTTAAAATGAACCTCATTCACGAGGCAAGAATGTTAGGAAAGAGAATATCGGAAAGCAACTTTTCTTTCATAGACGTGTCAAACGCTTTCAAAGGTGATTATCAAATCTAAAAATAAGTAATGCAGATAAAAAAAACAAGATTAATCAGGCAGACTACTATCTATCAGGAATCCGGCCCCTTATTAAACCTTTGCTTCCGATTCATGAATGATTAATAATTTCAATTTTTTTTATTAAAAGATTGTTACTCGTCTTCTGGTTTATTTTTAAGCGCCATCAATAACGGGTAGGCATTTTGCACCACGATATTCCCGTTTAATATTTTTTTGCTGTTTGCAGATGATATCGCGACATATCCTTGCTGGGTTTCTCCTGTCTCTACAGGGAGCATCTTAAAAACGTTATGCGAGACTTCTTCAAAAGCATACGCTTTATTTTCGTACGTGACTATAGCGCTTTCCGGCAGAGCAACGGTTGTTACCTGGGCGGATAAAATGGTTGCATTCATAAACATTCCGGGAAGCAGTAAATGAGTTGGCTGATTAAAGTGACAATGGACCTCGGAAGTTCCATCCTGCGATACATCGGGACTGATCAGTAGAATGGTGGCAGGTATTTTCTTTGACGTATCATAATTGGTAAACGCCTCGATTTTCTGCCCGATTTTCAACGACGGCAGATCCTTCTGGAATACTGTGAGCACCAAGTGGATATCCGACGGATTGACCAGTTCAAAAAGCACATCTGTCGAACTCACATATTTGCCGATATTGACATTTACTTTCGTCACGTAGCCACTGATCGGAGAATAAATATTGACACTTTTGGAGATATTCTCTTCAGACAATACTGCTGGATTAATACCGATCAACCGTAACTTCTGCGCCAGTCCATTGACCAGTATCTGCTGACCTTTGTAATCGCTGGTGGCGAGCTGGAACATTTTATCGCTGGCAGCCTTGCTGGCATTGAGTTGCTGTTGCCTCGTATAGTCAGCCCTCAGATATTCCAGTCGGTTCCTGGCAGTCAGGTAATCTTGCTGCAGCTGGATGAACTGAATGTCTTCCAGAACGCCCAGCACACTTCCGCGCTGCACATATAATCCGGGAAGAAGGGAAGTAGATTTTAAATATCCTCCCAAAGGAAAACTTACCGACACCATATTTTGCGGTGGCACATCTACCTTTCCCGACACGCGCAACTGGGTGGAGATGGTTTTGGTCTCCGCTTTGCCTATTTGCACTCCCGCATTTTTAACCTGTTGATCCGTCAGATGAAGAGTGTTTCCATTAACGACTTTACTGGGTGCAGGCAAAGGATCGGCCTTTGGCGAATTACAGCTCACAGCAAGGAAAAATAGGAACATTATCGAAATATTTTTTTTCATATTATTTAAATTGTCCTGTTAATAATTGAAGTTGAATTTGAATGTTCAGCAGAGTGGTTAAGGCATCCAGATGAGCTGACCGGACAGCGATTGCCTGATTGGTCAGGAGAACCCATTCCAGGTAATTCACTTCCCCGTTTTCGAATTGCTGGTTGGCCGTTCGCAAAATATCCTCCGCATTGCGCAATAATATGGTCTCATAAACTCCTACTGCTTTTTTTTGCACCCTATATTGTTCTGATAGAGTTTGATAGCTGGATAGGAGCGTTTGTTGTTGTTGATCGTATTCCATCTGCATTTGCTGAAGCATTTTTTCTGCCGCCCTGACCTTATTTTTTTGAGAGGAATTAAACAGGGATACGCTCATTCCGGCCTGAACGCTGTTGAATCTTTTTCCCGGGGAAAAATATTTTTCCGTTCCACTAATAATCTGACTGCCAATAATGCTCTGATTGCTGTAACCCAGCAGCAGATCAGGGAGGAGTTTTGATTTTTGCAGCAGAATGGTTTTTTGCGCTATGCCAATGTCCTTTTCTTTGAGTTGGAGAGCAGGAATGTTGCTTTCAAAAGTAGTATCCGGCTCAAAATGCCCGGCAGTCAAAGTACTGTCTGCAGGGATGAGTTGCTGGTGGCCGGCCAGGACGATATTGAATTGAATAATAGCCGAGGCGAGGTCAGCCTCAACTGCCTCAAGCTGCAGCAATATTTGCTGCCGCTGGTTTTCTGCAGCTGCCTTTTGAGCAATACCTGTCTCCCCTGCTGCAAATCTCAATTCGGATTTTTGAAGAAAGGATGCGTAAATACTGTCTGCAAACTGCAGCAAATGTCGTTTTTGCTTTCTCAGTATAATGTCACCATATAATTGTTTGACTGCAGCCTGTATTTGTATTTGTGTTCCCCTTAGAACTGTTCGGCTTTTTTCTGTTTGTGCAGTATAAACTGCTTTCTGTCTTGCATATACGCTTGGAAAATTGATCGTCTGCAGTACACTTAATTTAGAATCCGTATAGATGCTGTTGATCTGCCCCAGGTCCAGGATAACATTTGTTTTTGGAATCTCCGCTGCGGTTTTCTGAATGATGTTCGAATAATCAACATTTAGCAAGGCGATCTGTATTGCACGGTTATTATGTAAGGCGGTATCGGTTGCCGCTGAAAGTGAGATTGACGTCTGGGCAGTGGTTTCAAAATAACTTCCGATCACGCACAACAACAAAATGGTGAGCATCTTCGATGTTTTCGGTGATTTCTTTTTCCGTCCGAATAAAATGTACAACATGGGTAAAAGAAATAAAGTGAGAAATGTGGCTGTCAATAATCCGCCGATTACCACGGTGGCCAGCGGTCGCTGAACCTCTGCACCTGCACCCGTGCTCAATGCCATGGGCAGAAATCCGAGCGATGCTACGGTAGCCGTCATCAGCACCGGACGAAGGCGCACACTGGCGCCCTTCATTACGATATACCGAAGATCCGTGGCGCCTTCTTCGGCCAAACGGTTAAACTCTGTGATCAGCACTATTCCGTTCAAAACGGCAACTCCAAAAAGAGCGATAAAGCCTATGCCGGCGGAAATGCTGAAGGGCAGACCCCTGAGTGCCAAAGCGGCAATTCCGCCTATCGCGGAAAGCGGAATGGCCGTATAGATTAAAATACTCTGGCGTACGCTATTAAAAGCAAAATAAAGCATCAGGAAAATCAACATCAGCGACACAGGGACGGCCACGCTCAGGCGTTTTTGTGCAGCCTGTAAGTTTTCGAACGAACCGCCATAATTCACATAATACCCGGGAGGGAAATGAATCCGTGCATTTATTTTTTGCTGTAACTCTCCAACGACCGATTGAACGTCTCTCCCCCTTACATTAAAGCCGATCATGATCCGTCGTTTGGCATCTTCCCGCTGAATCTGGCTGGGTCCCTCTGTGATCTTTATGTCTGCCAATTGGTTTAAAGGAATAAAATTTCCTGAAGCAGAGGAGATCAGCAGGTTTTGGACGTCCTGCAGCCGCTGTCTTTGATCATTTGCCAGGCGCACCACCAGATCAAAGCGCTTCTCCCCTTCAAAAACCAGCCCGGCCTGCTGACCGGCAAAAGCCGTATTGATTGACCGGTTAATGGAATTTATATTCAGTCCGAACCTTGCAATCGCAGCGCGATCGTACTTAACGACGATCTGGGGCATACCGCTTATTGTTTCCACATACAGGTCGGTAGCGCCATCCACCGCCTTGATGATAGCCCCAAGCCTGTTGGCATATAATGCCAGAGAATCAAGGTTCTCTCCAAATATTTTGCACACCACATCCTGCCTGGCCCCGCTGATGAGTTCATTGAAACGCATCTGTACAGGATACTGAAACCCAAAAGTGACACCTGGGATCTGCTGCAACGAATCCTGCATCTTTTGCGCCAGTTCATCAAAGGTTTTGGCACTGGTCCAGGTGTTTTTGTCCTTTAAAATAATCATGAGGTCACTGGCCTCCATGGACATGGGATCAGTGGGTATTTCACTGCTCCCGTTTTTTCCTACCACCTTCTCTACTTCTGGAAAGCGGGTCTTAAGGATATGCGCAGCTTTTAATAAGGTATTTACTGATGCAGTCAGGCTGCTCCCTGTAAGCAACCTTGTATCTGTTGCAAAATCACCTTCTTCCAGTTTTGGTATAAATTCTCCGCCCAGGCGGGTCAGTACAAAAGCAGCTATAAAAAATAATAATACCGCTCCTGCGATAAATATCCTGGAGTGGCGAAGCATGTTTCCCAGTATTCTTTCATAATTCTTTTCCAGTTTGTCCATTATCCGCTCGCTGATAGAGGGAGTAGGAGAGCTTTTTTTACTGATGAATAAGGAAGTCATCATCGGTACATAGGTAAGTGACAATAAAAAGGCTCCGATCAACGCGAAGCTGACCGTCTGCGCCATAGGTCGGAACATCTTGCCTTCTATACCCTGCAGGGAAAATATGGGAAGATAGACGATAAGAATAATCGCCTGGCCAAATACGGCGGCATTCATCATGCGGGAGGCACTCGTTCGTACTTCCTGGTCCATGCCGGACTGATCAATAAGCCTGTTGTCCTTTTTAAAGATATTCAGTTTGTGCATCACTGCTTCCACGATAATAACGGCGCCGTCTACAATTAACCCGAAATCGATCGCACCAAGGCTCATCAGATTGCCACTGACGCCAAAAAGATTCATCAGGATCACGGCAAATAGCATGGAAAGAGGAATGACTGAGGCGACGATCAAACCGGCGCGCAGATTGCCGAGAAACAGCACCAGTACAAATACCACGATCAGTGCACCTTCTATCAGGTTTCTTTTCACTGTGGAAATAGCGTGATCCACCATTTTCGTCCGGTCAAGGAACGGATCAATCATTACTCCTTCAGGAAGCGTCTTTTCAATCTGTGCAATTTTCGCCTTTACTTTTTTAATAACCGCTGATGAGTTTTCCCCCTTGAGCATCATGACAACTGCCCCCGCTACTTCTCCCTGGTCATTAAAGGTCATTGCTCCGTACCGCGTAGCATATCCGATACGAATGTCTGCCACATCGCCAATAAGTAGCGGGGTTTCGCCTCCTACGGATTTTATGACGATCTTGCTGATATCGCTTCTGTCCGTTACCAACCCTTCGCTGCGAATAAACAACACCGTCGGACCTCTTTCAATGTACGCACCACCTGTGTTTTGATTATTATTTTTTAAAGCATTAAAAACATCATCGATCGTAATGCGGTAGGATTGCAATTTATAGGGATCTATGGCTATCTCGTATTGCTTTAATTTTCCTCCGAAGCTGGCTACGTCTGCAATGCCTGGTGTGCCAAGCAGCTGGCGCCGGACAATCCAATCCTGTATGGTCCTCAATTGGGTGAGGTCATACTTTCCTTCATATCCATGTTTGGGACGGATCACGTATTGATAAATTTCACCTAAACCCGTGGTGACCGGAGCCATTTGAGGCTGCCCGAATTCCTGCGGAATCTGGGATTGCACCTGCTGTAACCGCTCTGATACAAGTTGTCTTGCCCAGTATACATCTACATTATCATTAAATACAAGCGTAACAACGGATAATCCAAAGCGTGAAAAACTTCTTATTTGTTTCAGTCCGGGAATATTACTGTTTACTTGTTCTATGGGAAAAGTAATTAAACGTTCTACATCAGGGGCACCCAGGGCGGGAGAGGTCGTAATAACCTGCACCTGGTTGTCTGTAATATCAGGAACGGCGTCGATGGGCAATCTGCTTACCTGAAATATTCCCCACCCGATCAACGCGATGATAAGTATGCCCACGATAAGCTTGTTCCTTACCGAAAAGGCAATGATTTGTTTGAGCATATGTATTGTTGAACACGTATAATAAAATAAAAAAAAGGGTATCACCCGCCACCACATGTGAAACATGCACTGATAGAATAATTCTTACCCGCTGTTTATTAGTATTGAGCAGTTAAAAGAAAGCCATCAGTAGCGAAAGGCAAATATTCGGGAAAAAATTCAGGCTTTGGGGGGTTGCCAGATAGCAGATCTGAAATTTGAGTGGAATTGCTGGCGCTGATATGATATAGTAAAACACAAAGCGGGATATTCAGGCGCCTGTATAATATTGCTCAAAACAGGAGCGAAGATGGCAACCAGGTTGGCTTGACAGGCATTATGTGTTTTAAAAGGTAGCTGCATGTCTCTGGTGTAATCAGGATTCTGGCGCCCTCCGTTAAAGTAATGCTCTTTTAAAAAATCAACTAAAGACACGTTTGAATTGAGCAGCTGATGCTCATGAAAATGCTCCCACAACACCGGGAATTTAAGCACCTGACTGAGTTCTGTCGCGGTAAGTAAGTAAACAGATAAAAATAATATAGACGATAGCTTTTTCAAATCCGGTATAAAGTTACAACGTAAATAAATAGAAGTCGCGACTTCATCACTTTCTTTAATATGCCCTACTCCTATCCCGATCAGGCAAGAGGTAAAAAATGGACTTCAATGAAATTCATACTATAATAAATGTTAACTGAATGTTGCTTAGTATTCATAACCTGTGCCAGCCTGCAGCAGTTCCGTCTGTAATTACAAGTTGTTTTTATACCGTTGTAAATCGATCAATATGGCAAATAATAATATATCCAGGAAAGATTTTTTTACAGCGTAGGGATTAAATGCGACAGCTATAGCTGTTGTCGGATGTATGGGTTGCTCAAAGGACTCGTCAGCTGCCAATAATGGCACACCCCCTCCTTCCAAAATCGATTTTTCGCTCGATTTGACGGCCTCCGCCAATGCCCAATTACTCAGTAATGGGGGATATCTTGCGACTAATGGAATATTGTTGGCCAGAACCGCTGCCGGAACATATCTCGCCGTACAACAGTCTTGTAGTCACCAGAGTTATCCACTTGTATATAATGGTTCAGCCAGTATATTTTTTTGTAATAACCATGGGGCAGAATTTTCGGAAAACGGATCAGTTCTTTCCGGTCCTGCAAACAAATCGTTGACAGTGTTCAAAACGGCGTTAACGGGAAACTCATTAGGAATCTACTCGTAAATTAATCTGATGAAAATATTATTATTGGCACTTATAGTCGTAGTTAATCATGTAATATCCTGGCAGGGTGATTTTGAAGCTGCCCGTAAAGAAGCAGCTACTTCAAATAAACTTATTCTTATAAATTTTTCAGGCTCAGATTGGTGCGGACCCTGTATCAGGTTAAGGAAAGAAATTCTGGAATCTGCAGATTTTGAAACATATGCCGCTAAAAACCTGGTGCTTGTCAGGGCCGATTTTCCGCGTAATAAAAGCCATCAGTTGCCGGCAGATCAAATCAAGCGCAACGAACAGCTGGCCGATAAATACAATCCCGAAGGAAAATTCCCTTTCACACTGCTTGTCAATGACCAGGGGAAGATTCTGAGAACATGGGATGGATTTCCTGATAATACTCCTGCTCAGTTTGTTGCCAACATTCAAACTGCTGCAAATGATCATCATTGAGCCCCTGGCCGTTTCCTTGCACCGCAGGTCAATGAAGTTAATGGGTAACCGCTTTGAGATCAGTCTCGTAAGTGATTCGACAGGCTGGGGAGAGGAATGTATTGACGCTGCCATTCTCGAAATACAAAGAATTGAGCGGCTGCTGACCACTTACGGAGAGGACAGCCAAACCAATGACATTAACCGTAACGCCGGCATCAGACCGGTTAAGGTGGACAAGGAAGTGTTTGACCTCATCGCACGGGCCAAAAACATTTCCGATATCACCCAGGGAGCATTTGACATTACTTATGGTTCTATAGATAAAAGGATGCAGGATGCTTCCTGCCGGGATTATCTAAAATCAGTGTATGGACTCGGGTATAAGTTCACAGACAGATGAAACTTGCAGCCTATTATAACAGAGCCGGTATTTTTGAAACCCTTTCGGTATTACTGGTGGGCGCCATCATCTATTTCTTTGTTATTCAATACCTGTCGAAACAACAAGTGGACAGTAACCTTACGGAGGAGATGGATGAGGTGAAAGCGTATATTAATGCCCATCATTAATTACCCAAGCAGGTAGATTTCGATGAAGACCAGACACTGTTTATAAAAACGAATTCACGACAACTGCAAAAGCGGTTTTATGACACGACCTATTTTGATGCCAAAGATAACAGCAATGAGCATGGACGCGCGATTGAAGGATTAATCGAGCATCACGGGCAATATTATAAATCCATTATTATAATTTCAAGTGAAAGCAGTGAAAACCTTGCAAAAATCCTTTCAGTAATTACACTTGTATTGCTGTCAGTATTGCTGGCGGGACTATTTATCATCAACAGGTATATTTTAAGAGGTCTTTGGAAGCCGTTCTATGGTTTGCTAAATCAGTTAAAGGCTTTTAAAGTGGCAGATAACCGGTTATTCGAAACCACCGACAGTAAGGTGGACGAATTTAATGAACTCAATGCCGCTGCCAATATTTTGGCTTCCCGTTTAATAACGGATTTTCAGTATCTGAAAAATTATATAGAAAATGCTTCACATGAAATGATGACTCCGCTGGCAGTGATAACGTCCAAATTAGACATCCTGATCCAGGATGAGAATCTAAACCCTTCTTTATTTCCGCAGATCAATGATATTTATTCTGCCGCCAGCAAATTGGCGAGATTGAACCAGTCCCTGCTGTTGCTGGCCAAAATCGAAAATAATCTGATCGAAGACAAGGAGGATCTGGATCTGGACCTGCTGATCGGTGAAAAGATCAGGCAATTCCACGAATTGTTTCTTTCCAGGCAAATTAAAATATCAGTAGGTATATCGCATAAAAAGATTGTTGCCAGTAAATACCTGATGGATATCCTGCTGAACAACCTATTCAGCAATTCTATTAAACATAATA
>Ga0123337_10001775_pt1 | contig 26432 bp, 25 predicted proteins | sample frozenSSSSmetaG_FD_89792 | JGI IMG/M metagenome (GOLD analysis project Ga0123337, IMG submission 89792) | Glacier valley bacterial and archeal communities from Borup Fiord, Nunavut, Canada, to study Microbial Dark Matter (Phase II) -... | ecosystem: Environmental > Aquatic > Freshwater > Ice >...
TGCTTAGCGATGAGAGAGAATGCCACATGATAAAATAGAATGTAAAACCAAGAAGCATGGGCAGATTGTATACAATAACGACCAGTAGCATTAATTTCCATAATGTACCAGTGATCAGTCTTAACTGAGAGAGATTAAAAACAATGTACAGTAATGCTGAAGTCAGAAAGAACAATAAAATAGCAACCTGTAGATACAGCCTATTAAGGTCAATAAAGGTCAAAATAAATGGAATATTGCCGCCTGAATAAAATAGATGATAAAGCGGTTTTACTTCATCGAAATGGTGTAGCAGGATTGCACTTAGAACAAGTAATCCGTAAGCAATCGTAAACAAATGTTTTGAGAAATGATCTGAAGGAATCTTTTCAAGGTCGGTCTGTCCAAAATGGTAGGCTGCAAGCAATACAAAAAGGGAAATCCCAGTCAGGGGAAAAAAGTATATGATAACCGCCGATAAGACAAGTCTAGCCAGGTAAGCAGCAAAAAATTTACTCACTGAGAATACTCTTTTTCGGTTTATTTTATTCTGTGTAGCAACCATAAGGTCGGCCGCCCCGTGCGGAATACCTAGCAAAATTATTCCACCCAAAAATAAAACAAACTGTACTGAATTAGAAAAATTAGCCAGAAAGTGCTGAAGAACCAACAAGATCAGCCCAACGAACAAAAGTATTGATTTGTGCATTTAGCTTCTAATAACAACGGGCAAATGTCAGACATAAAGTCATACATTCACCCGCTAATTGAAATTTATTTTTTAATTATACTATTACCTGTTTGCGTAAGAAGGTTCTGGTGTTGGTACTCCAATAGATGGTTTATCTGACTGGGCCAATGAATAAATCACAAGACCGAAACCAATTTTATTGATTGCATCTCCAAGATTGTAAACAGCATCCAGAGATAGACCTTCCAGTACTCTCACACCAAACAATCCACCTGCTGTTCCTGCAATATACCCAAGTGGGTAAATTGACCAACCTGCCAAGACAAACCAACCTAAAGCCTTATTTGCTCTTGCAACAACAGGACCTGCATTTTTGGCCAATGTGCTAACTTCTCCAAACCATACAAGATACACAATGTAGAAGTAAGCTACGCTGCTCACAAAGCCCCAAACCCAGCTTACAGTTTCAGTACCGTGCAATGCTTCACCGATATAACCAGCTACAAGCATAAATACAGAAGCAATGATCAGTTTCCAAAGAAGTCCGATTTTAGCACCAGATTTCTTGGTAATAAGGTAAAACTCAACACACATAAGCGGTACAGTTAAAAGCCAGTCAACATACCTGAAGAAAGTAGGTGATTGTCCTGTTACCAGGTAATAATCGCGCATGTAAAAGTAATGCACTGCTGCAATAAAAGTAATTAAACCAGAGACCAGTACAGAGGTTCTCCATTTTTTGTCTGTATTACCAACTTCAAAGAAGAAGAATACAGAAGCTCCGAGCATAGCCATGCAACCTACAAAAAATGTAAAAGCTACGTAGTTGTTGGGTGCAATTTGATGAATTTCAAGTAACATGTTATTCATGATTTTTTTAAGTTTTTGATTTCTGAATTAGCAATATAACTAGATAACATATCTTATGTTTAGTAATCTATGTATCAATTTAGTTTCAATAAAACAGAAAAATTAAAATCTTAAAACATCTAATATGTTACACAAATTTTATTATCAAAACTTCTATTAATTCTCAAATATTATCTAAATTTAATACTAAAAGTCAAATCAGAATCTTTGCACGTTATTCCTTAAGTGCACAAATAAGATTAATTGCATCTGCGGTATTTGTAACTGGTAATTGACATATTTTATCTTTGCAGACATAAATCTGATCATAAAGAAAGCCATTTTTACCTTCAAATAGGGGTAATTTATTGCCATTCTTACTTTCAACTAACACAATGGTGAATGGTAAATAGAAATCTCTAAAACCGGCTGCTATTTTTTCAGCATTTGGCCCGCAAACCGCTATCTCTGTAAGCCCTTGTCCTGCTTCAAGCATAAGCAGACTCCAGTTTGAAAACGAGGGAGCATAAGATGCCATCTGCGTTTTAACAGCCTCTAACATCCTGATTGCATAATCAATATAGGTATCGTTCGTAAAATAAGAACCCAGATGATATAAAACCCTGGCCCCGACAGATGAGGAAGATGGAATAACGGTATCAAATACCTCCTGCTTTCTTGCTATCAGTGTTTCTTCAGCAGACGTATAGTAAAACATCCCGCTCTGCGGATCATAAAAATCTTGCAACGCCCTGATCATCAATTTTTCTGAAGTGAATAGCCATTTTTCATCATAAGTAGCCTTGTAAAGTGCAAGACATGCATCTGCTGTAAACACGTAGTCATCTAAAAAAGCAGGGATCTTTACTTTACCATCTTTACAGGTACGGTATAACTGGTCATGAGAAATAAAATTTTCAAGCAGAAAATTCATATTTAACACTGATAATGTCAGATATTCAGGGGCTGAAAAAGAAATATAGGCATCAGCATATGCTTTGATCATAAGCGCATTCCAGGATGCAAGCATTTTATCATCAAGTCCTGGTCTTATCCTGGTGGCACGGTGTATCATTAGTCTGGTTTTACATCGGTTCAGCAGAACAGAAAATTCATGTTCAGTGAGTCCGATTTTTGCTGCAAGTCCCATTTCATGTCCCTCACGAAAAAGAATATTTGTTGATTCCCAGTTGCCTGCATCTTTTATGTGAAACACAGTTTTGATCAGATCTGCATCACTGCCAAGTAAGGAATTAATTTCCTGACCAAACCAGGTATAAAATTTTCCTTCAATACCCTCGCTATCTGCATCTAGGGCAGCATAAAACCCGCCTTCAGGGGCACTTAGCTCAAACTTCACAAACTTCAGGCTTTCGTAAACGACCTGTTTGTAAAGCACAAGTCCTGTTCGTTGCCAGGCTTCGGCGTATAAACTGATCAACTGGGCATTATCATAAAGCATTTTCTCAAAATGAGGCGCAAACCAGATCGCATCGGTAGAATACCTTGAAAAGCCTCCACCTAACTGATCGTAAATGCCCCCGTATGCCATTTTATGTAAGGTTAGGTCAACCATCTGCATCAAGTCATCATCTGCTTTTAGATATGCCTTACGCATCAAAAAAACCCAGCTGCCAGGAATAGGAAATTTAGGAGCGCCCCCAAACCCTCCATTGACCTTATCAATATGACGCATCCAAATACCATCAAGCTTTTTTTGAAAGCCCAGGTATTCTTCACGCGCTATTTGCTCTTGAATCACTGGAGATGAAAAAGAACCATTTTCATTGATCCCGGCAGTTAGCTTGGAAGCATACTCGATTGCTTCATCTGGTGTATTTTGCCAAAAATCTGCAAGGTTCTGTAATAATGCCATCCAGTCGTTCTTCCTGAAATAGGTACCCCCGTAAATAGGCCGTTGATCAGGCAAACAGATACAGTTAAGGGGCCATCCCCCCTGCCCTGTCATCAGTTGTAAGGCATCCATATAAACCTGATCTATGTCAGGGCGCTCTTCCCGATCAATTTTAATGCAAATAAAATGGGTATTCATGAGTTCTGCTACTGCTTTATCTTCAAATGACTCATGTTCCATGACATGGCACCAGTGACAGGCTGAATAACCTATGCTTACTAAAAGCAGCCTATTAGTCTTTTTGGCAAGTTCAAGTGCCTCACTGCCCCAAGGTAACCAGTTTACTGGGTTATGGGCATGCTGCAGCAGGTAGGGCGAAGTTTCATGTATAAGGGAATTCGTTTTTTCAGTCAAGGACATATAATAAGGTATGCGAATGCATGAGCATTAAAGCTGCCTGATACTTTCTTCAAGCCGCCTGATTTCTGCATCCCGTGCGAGGTAGTAATTTTTTAAATCGTTTTCCTGAAGATACCTGAGAATAACCAAGGCTTGTTTATAATGGACCTGAGCGGCCTTTGGCTCTGATTTTAAGATTTCAAGATCACCAAGAGCTGACAAACAGGTAGCTGTTGAGGCAAAAATAGCCATATTCATACCTGCAGTTTCTTTGAGTTTATTTACCAACCCCGAATAAGGCACATCAGCTAAAAGAGTCAGATCAATATTCAGATGTTGCTGGCTAACCTGTTTCAGTACCTTAATCCCGTCTTCATAGAGTCCCTTAGCTTTAAAGCCGGTAATTAATGCAATAGCTCTTGCCATTGCATCAATTGATTTACCGATATAATCTCTGGATAACATTCAGTTTAAATCAATTAGGAGTTTCAGCATAATACTTATAGAAAAGTGGAATGGTCTCAATTCCTTTATAAAAATTAAAAAGCCCGTAATGCTCATTTGGTGAATGTATGGCATCTGAATCAAGCCCAAAACCAAGTAATATTGAATTGATATTCAGTTCACGCTGAAAAAGTGCTACAACAGGAATACTGCCTCCGCTTCTCTGTGGTAATGCTGGTTTTCCAAAAGTTTCTGCCATTGCTTTGGCAGCTGCGAGGTAGGCCTTGGAATCAGTTGGTGTTATACAAGCCTCTCCTCCGTGATGTTCTTTGACTTTGACTGTTACTCCGGCAGGAGCAATACTTTCAAAATGCTTTTTAAACAGTGAACTAATAGATGCTGATATCTGCCCTGGTACCAGTCTCATTGAAATCTTGGCAAAAGCTTTAGAAGGTAAAACCGTTTTAGCCCCTTCACCCGTGTATCCACCCCAGATACCATTAACATCTAGAGTTGGCCTGATAGAAGTTCGTTCATTTACTGAAAAACCCTTTTCTCCTGAAACATCAGCTATATCAAGGTCAGCCTCGTACTTTTTCAAGTCAAAAGGAGCTTTGGCCATTTCTGCACGTTCAGCCAGGCTTACTTCCTGGACATGATCATAAAAGCCAGGAATGGTTATGCGACCATCATGGTCAGTTAAAGAGGCAATCATAGTACACAGGGCATTAATTGGGTTTGTAACTGCTCCCCCATAAACACCTGAATGCAAATCACGATTGGGACCAGTAACTTCCACTTCCATATAACTCAGTCCTCTCAGGCCTGTATTAATAGAAGGAATATCATTAGCAATCATGCTGGTATCAGAAATTAGCACCACATCTGCAGCGAGTAAAGCTGTATTTGATTTGACAAAAGTTTCAAGATTTGATGACCCTATTTCCTCTTCACCTTCAATCATGAACTTGATATTACAGGGTAATTCACCAAGTCGATTCATCAGTTCAAAGGCCTTTATGTGCATAAACATCTGACCTTTATCATCACATGAACCCCTGGCATAAATCTTTTCATCTTTAATGACTGGTTCAAAAGGCGGAGAATGCCATAAATCAAGGGGATCTGCAGGTTGAACATCATAATGACCATAAACTAATACCGTTGGTTTTGAACGATCTGTGATTTTATCTCCGTAAACAATGGGATTGCCTGCTGTAGGATATAGACTGATATTTTCTGCACCTGATTCTTTTAATTTCAAGGCAATCAGTTCTGCCGCTTTTAACAGATCGCCCTGATGCTTAGGATCAGCGCTGACAGATGGAATACGCAGTAACTCGAAAAGTTCATCGAGGAAGCGCTGTTTATTATTAAATATTTCCTGCTGGATATTGGTAAGTGAAAGCATGTTTTTGTATTAATTTTAGACACCACCCATGAATAGAATTATTCATGGGGCAGAATGATCAGAATGAAGGCTAATTTTTCTCAAAAAATACGGTCATCCTCTCAAAACAAATTAAACCTTTATCGGGCTATTAAACGAAACCTGTTTTAATTAATTCAAATCGAAAAACTGAGTGCTGCCCCTGAATGCTGCTGTACCTATAAATGAAGAAAAATGGCTAGTCACGACGGGTTCTGGTACTTGCAAACCGGCTTGGTGCATGTGGGCGCCCACTCAGGTTTGCACCACCACCGCGGGATCCTTTTGGAGCACCTGGTTTTTTCTTTTTCATTGGTGAATAAGGTGGCATTACAAGGTGAAAGGGTTGGTTTTCGACTACCTCTATATCAAGGCCTGTAAGTTTTACAATATCATGCAGGTATTCTTGTTCTTCCTGGTCACAGAACGAAAAAGCAACACCACTGGCTCCGGCTCTTCCTGTTCTACCAATACGGTGAACATAGGTTTCAGGTACATTTGGCAGTTCGTAATTCACGACATGCGACAAATTATCAACGTCAATACCGCGTGCAGCTATATCTGTAGCCACAAGTACACGGCAAACACCAGCTTTGAAATTTGCAAGCGCTTTTTGACGGGCAGCCTGGCTTTTATTACCGTGAATAGCTTCAGCCTTAATGTTTGCTTTTGTAAGTTCTTTTACAAGACGATCAGCACCATGCTTGGTACGTGTAAACACCAGTGCGCTGGTAATATTTTTATCTGCCAGTAAATGAACCAGGAGATTTCTTTTATTTTTCTGATCTACAAAATAAAGCGCCTGTTTGACTTTTTCTGCTGTTGATGATACAGGGCTTACTTCAACACGCTGAGGGTTTGATAAGATTGTGTCTGCAAGTCTTGAAATTTCAGGAGGCATTGTTGCAGAAAAGAATAAAGTCTGACGTTTTTGCGGTAGTTTTTGAATAATTTTCTTGACATCATTTAGAAATCCCATATCAAGCATACGGTCAGCTTCATCAAGTACAAAATGACGCACATGTTCAAGGTGTACAAAACGCTGGTTCATTAGATCGAGTAAACGACCAGGTGTTGCCGTTAGAATATCTATTCCGTACTGAAGAATGGTTGTTTGTTTGTGCTGTGACACACCACCAAATATGACAGAATGCCTTAAGCCTGTATGTTTGCCATATGCTCCAAAACTTTCATCAATTTGAATTGCCAGTTCACGGGTAGGGGTAAGTATTAGCGCACGGATAGGTCTGTTAACCTTAGCTGGGGGGCCCTGATTGCAAAGTAACTGTAGTACGGGAATAGCAAAAGCTGCTGTTTTACCGGTTCCGGTTTGGGCACAGCCCAACAGGTCATTTCCCCTTAGTATACCAGGGATTGATTCCGCTTGAATTGGAGTAGGATTTTCATATCCTTCATGCTGAAGTGCCCTTAAAATAGGCTCAATCAGGTTTAACTGTTCGAAAGTCAAATGAGTTGTATTAAGTTTTAAAAACCAGGTCCCAATATGGGCGCAATGGTTACTATCCGGCCCGGATGACTGAACTTTTCAGACGGCCGGATTAAATAAGAAGAAATGTTAACACTCTAAAAGTATGTATTATTTTCGGTATGCTTTCGGTATCTCCAGATTCTTTTGTGAACATATTTTTTTTATAGAAGTTCCGATACAAGTTGTTTGCTTTTTTTTGTCACTTCAGGTCTTCACAGAGTTGCCTGCCATGAGTATATGTCTTGAATAAAATGGCACAGTCTGAGATAAATACTTTATTTCAGCGTTTTATCACTAGTCAGGGACTGCATGATCACAGAAAAGATATCGCTTGCCTGAATCAGTTCTTCGGTTTGCCTGACTGAACTGATTAAGACGGGTCTTGCTGTATTGCCGTCAGGAATATGGCCATGAGACCCTTTGATCAGATCAGAATTCAGGGGAATAACGTTCATTACATACCTGAAGCCTAATTTTTTTTGCAAAAGTTTAAAAACTGCCTTGATTTTTGAAGACATGAACATTTCTACCGGATCATAGCCTGGCTTTTTAAAGATATCAACTGTTCGGGCGTAATCTGGAGCAAGAGAATCATCAAGCCAGAAATAATAGCTAAACCAGGCATTACTTGCCGACACTAGCACTAAATCTCCTGATCGCTCGTGACAGATACCATAAGGCTGCTGCTGCTGTTTATCGAGTACCAGCGCTATATTTTTATCAAAAGAAAACAAGGCTTTCAGCGTAGCAAGAACTGATTTATCATTGACATAAATATGGGCAATCTGATGATCAGCTACCGCAAAAGCCCGGGATGCACCAGCATCTAAAAGCTCAAGACCTCTTTCATTGCGTATGCCGAGGTAGCCTGCATTTCTTAGAACTCTATTCGGATATACCACTTTATTTACGGGTGTAACCGCGTATTCTGATAATATGATTATTTCTGCCTGCCTGGATTCATAGAAAAGTACAAGTTTTTCTACCTCCCTATCGATTGCCCGAAGATCGCTTGCAATCAGTGGTAAATCAGGCCCATACTTTTGAAGACAGTAATCAAGATGCGGCAAATAGATAAGTGTAAGGGTCGGATTGTGTTTTTTTTCTGTCAGAATTGAGGCATCCACTATCCAGGTGCTTGAAGCAATACCTGCCCCAGGGCCCCAGAATTGAAAAAGCGGAAATACACCTAGTTCCTGCTGTAAAAAATCTCTAAGATCAGCTGGCTGGGTATAACAGTCAGGCATTTTTCGACCATCAGCCAGATAATTTGGCCGTGGTGTTACTGAATACTCAACTGATGAATACATATTATACCACCAGAATAAATTAGCGCAGGTAAATTCAGAATCAATACTTTTTGCCAGTTCCCAGATTTTTTGTACCTGCACAAGCTGATTTGATTGTTTCCAAAACTTAATATCACATTCCTGGTGATCATACCAGCCATTACCAACTATACCATGCGCGGTGGGTAATTTACCTGTCAGATAGGTTGATTGGGCCGTAGTAGTCAGGGCCGGAAACACCGGCTGTATATTTGTAATGTTTTTGTGTTTTATATAGGATGATAAAAAAGGTGTATGCTCTCCAATTAAACCAGCAGTTAAACCTACAACATCTAAGACAACAGTTTTATTCATGGCCCTGTGTTACTAATTGCGTTTTAACCCAGGCTAGTTCCCTTATGATTGACTGTTCAACCGGAAGTTTCAACCCCTCTGGCAAAACCTCCCACGTATAGGTTTCGACCTCAAGATGGGTTGTAAAAAAAGTTTGATTTAGTAAATTTAAGACCTCTGTGATATCAGATTGAGTAGCGTAAATACCTGGCGCAAGCACTTCACAAAAAACAGGAACATGAAAATGGATGCGCCATTCATCAAAAGCTACATCGTCTACTGAAGTCAAGGCATCAGGCAGATCACGGTAACGGATGAGTTCACCGGTATTTTTTTTCGCTACCACCTGATGCAGGTATACCGGCTCATTATAGATATTCAGGAGCCTTTTTATTTCTTCATTTCTGCTAGATGAATTCTCAGACTCCGGGCTAAAAACTACTTTCAGAGCAGCAGAAATCTGCAACTTTCCAACCTTGATTTTGTACTTTTTAAGCTCTGCTAAACAGGATGCATGATTTTCAAAGCCGATAGCAAAATGACATATATCATAACAAAGGCAGATATGTTCGCGAATTTGGGCTTCCAAAATTGAAATTTCTGCTTTTGAGTTTGCTCCAAAATAAATTTTAGCTGCGGGTAAAAGCTCAAACAAATACCAGTCTATAAATTCAGGTCCTGTTTCCAGTAAACCATCAGGCTCAGGCTCGAGATCAAGGTGAATAATCTGCCCTGTTCGCTCTTTCAGCCTGATTAATGATGCAGCTACTAGAATAATATTATGTGTTGCTGATTTCCTTGCCGACAAAAGCGCTTCCCGGGTAATAAACCAGTACTTATAGCTGAGTGGTGAGGTCGAGATACCCCCATCAATACCAACAGGTAGTAATGCGGCAAGAATATTTATGAGCCTCAGGGTATAATCAAGTCGTGCCTCGGTTGTCCAGTCAGGAAAATGCACCTGATCTTTTACTCTGGAATAATGGAACTCTCCGTAGGGAAACCCATTCAAGGTGAATACATATGACTTATTTTCACCCAGCCAGATCTTAAACTGCTTCAAAAAAGTTGGTTCTAAAAGCGTAATACTAGCAGCGTTTGAAATACGCAGACCAATTGACAGGGGTTCAAAGGGGCTGAATTCTTCTTTAATCAGGTGAAAATTCTGTTTCAGGGCAGCAAAATGATCATCCCAGCTGTCACCAGCATGTATATTAGAACAGTAGGTTAACTTTAAATCAGTCGGATTCATAATTTTTCTATGAGACTGAACTCTTTTAACATCCTCATTGATTTTTCAAATAGCACCTTATCGATTGCATTGACATTTATACCTGTGCCGATATCGCTTAGTAACATAATTGTCAGTCTTCCTCCAAGATGCTCCCGAAATTCATTCAGCCCTTCAAAAATTTCTTTTTCCTTATCCAAAACGGCATGGCCAAGATCAAATCCTATTGCCCGCAAGAGGTTAATAATTTGTATCATTTTATCTTCAGAAAGGAAACCTGCTAAATTTGAGTAAATACTATCAAGTGCAATTCCTACAGCCACCGCCTCACCATGAAGTAATGAAAAGTCAGTCAGATATTCAATTTTATGTGCGGCCCAATGACCAAAATCAAGGGGTCTTGAAGAGCCATTTTCAAATGGATCAGGTCCGGATATATGTTCAAGATGCAACCTGGCACAGGTATGAATCAGGATTTGCATACGCTCGACATCTCTTTCTACCAATGACTGGGTATGCTTGTGGATCCAATAAAAAAAAGATGCATCTTTTATAAGCGCTACTTTAACAGCCTCTGCTATACCTGAGCGCCAGTTACGGGTATCAAGGGTCAATAAGAAACCAGCATCATTAAAAACAGCTACCGGGGTAGAAAAGGTACCCAAGAAGTTTTTCTTTTTAAAATAATTGATTCCATTTTTAACACCCACCCCAGAATCATTTTGTGATAGCACAGTGGTCGGAAATCTCAGGAGCCTGATACCCCTGTGGGCAATTGAAGCAGCATAACCTCCCAAATCAAGCAATGCCCCACCACCGATGACAGCCAGGTATGAATGCCTGTCTATTTTATGAAGATTTATGGCTTCAAGAACAGTATCAAGAGAATTGTGATCATTTTTAACCTGCTCTCCACCAATAAGAATGATAAATTCACTTACAAGAGAAACGATCTGAAACTGCTTGAAATAAGTAGTAATATCTGATAATAAGCCTGGATGAGCAATTGCAACATTACCGTCTATAACAAAAAGAATCTTCCTCTTAAACTCATCTTCACCCTGTTCAGTAAGAAAGTCTGCAAGGAGCCTGTTAGAAAGACTAAAAATATGCTGAGTGAAAAATATTTTGTAGCGAAAACGCACGCTAAAATCTTGTTCTAAAACTGACATAAATACTTAATTAGGTTACAGCAAAATATTTGGCAAGACTGATAGATATCGGCAAAAGACATACAATTATCCCAGCCAGAATTAGCTGCCCGAAGGTTGCTGCCCAGGCAGCATCCATTATGATAAGACCCAGGATGCCAGCCTTTACTGCTAAACCAATATTTTTACCAATTGGTTTGAAGATTGCCTTGAAAACCGGCCGACTGACCATATAGGCAAATGAAAAGATGAATACCAGAGCTAGCAGGGGCCAACCTTTTGTTGATAAAACGTAGAGCATACTACTGATGACTACGAAGTATAAAGAAAGAGCGATATAAAGCGTTGATCGGTTTGAACCAGAAACCTCTCCCCTGCTGATCATTGTTATGGCATAAATATAACAGACCGGTACCAGCCCTAACAGGGCCCAATATTGCAATGCTGATGAAATTATTGAAAGGCCAAGAAGGAGATTTAAACCTCTGCAGATTCCCATATTCAGGGGGCCCGTAATTTTCTGATGCTTGCCATACCTGTCATAAACCAATGCAGCAATCGCTATCAGAAAAGCAATAAAACCTGATAAATTACTATATAAAAAAGCAAATAAAATTCCAGTACCTAAGAAAAAAATACCCGCCCAAATGGCAAAATAAATACTGAGATCTCCCTTTGGCAAGACCCTTTCAGGGCGTTCAACCTGATCGGTTTTATAATCAAAAAAATCATTAAATATAATACCTCCTGCATATAGGCAGGCACTTGATGCTGACAAAAGAAGAACTGGTAAACACCTCATTTGCTGAACTGCCGCAGTCTGCAAGTATCCTGCAATTGAAATACCTGCAAGTACGTCAGCAATAGATGTTATAATATTTGCAGGGCGTATCAGTCTGAAAAAGTCATGAATGGCTTTCAAACTAGCTGATGTAAATTGAAGATTTATCGATACGTGGTTGCTGCCCTCCTCTTAAAACTGAATTACCATTAAATTTTTCTGCCTGATCAACGAAGAGCGGTTGACCGAAATCAATTTGATTCAGCTGACCGCTTTGAGCAAATGCTGTTATGGCATTACTATAAGTGACCAGTTTAATATCATCATCACTGATATTATTTAATTTCATCAGCGCAGCAGTCTTGGGTACGGCAAGCGGATCAGAAATACCCCAGTCTGCAGCAGAGTTAACCATGATTTTTGATGAACCATATAATTTCACCAGATCAACCATACGTTGGTTACCCATTTTTGTGAATGGATAAATGGTAAAAGCAGCCCAAAACCCCTTTTCAAGTACTTCACGGGCAGTTTCTTCATTATTATGGTCAATAATTACCATTGAGGGGTCAAGGCCATGCTCAAGGGCAATAGCCATACTACGAAGCGTGCCATTTCTTTTATCGCGGTGAGGGGTATGAACCTGTACCGGTAAGCCGGCTTGTTTCGCAAGTTCTAATTGAGCCCTATAATATTTTTCTTCAGCTGCTGTCTGATCGTCAAAACCAATTTCACCAATTCCTACCACTCCTTCTTTAAAAATAAATAAGGGTAAAAGTTCCATGACCTGTTCAGCCAGGATCTCATTATTTGCTTCTCTTGAATTCAGGCCTATGGTACAATAATGTTTTATTCCAAACTGAGCAGACCTGAAGCGTTCCCAGCCTATCAAACTGTTATAATAGTCTCTAAATGTATCTATACCTGTTCTTGGCTGACCCAGCCAGAAAGAAGGTTCAATAAGAGCAACTATTCCAGCATCGGTCATTGCCTGATAATCATCAGTTGTACGTGAGGTCATATGAACATGCGGATCAAAAAACTGCATTCCTTTGATCAATTCTTTATCAAAAATACCAGAATTTAATCCCGGCTCTAAAGCTCTTTCGATATTATGACTACAGCACATACGTGAATAAAGTAAACTTGTTGTTTTAGATTATAATAAGGTTATTTACATGGGCAATGTTTGAATAACCCAATAAGAATAAACCGATTTAACAAATCAGTAATTTTTAGTCTGTTGTTTCAGAGAACCCCATTTCACGGACTAATATTCTTGCAGGTTCAAAATTTGATTTAAAAATACCTTCTGCAAGCATTTTCTTAGCCATCTTATTGTCGCTATTTATAACCAGGTTAAAATCTGCCATCAGACCAGCGCAGGCAAATGGCCCCACCAAACGCCATAAAATAGGGTTAACTTCACGCCCGGCCGAGCGGCGTTCACGGGCATAATCAACCAGGATTAAAGCCAGATCGCGGTGATTTCTGGCGAAAAGGCCAGTGATATTTTGGAGCTTTTTATCTGTAAAAAAAGCTTTTAAGACCAGCTGATTCCAAGCTTGCTCATCAAGGTTTTGAAAAGGATATGGATTAAAATACATAATGGCCTCTAATACAGGGCTCATATTACTCCTGACTCCTTCAGCACAGCGTTTTTCCCAAAGTTCTGGCCAGGCCAGTACAGGCAGTGCTGAGTAGATGCCTACCTGTTCATTTAAATCAGCCGTTAAAAACAATGCTTCAATGGCTTTAAAATACGTTTTTTTATCAGTCGCAACCAGCAGTGACAGGCAGAAAACCCGGCAAAGCCGATCAAGCGAAAATCCGTTAAATATTAAACCTGGAAATTCATTATCGACCTGTTGAAATAATTCATCTGTAACGGTTATTGGGTTTTTACGTATTTTTCGACTTATCTGGGAAAAAACGGTATTAAAGATCGCTGCTGTTTCAAATGCTGTGAAATGCAAGTCTATCCAGGAGCCTTCTTCACTATTTGCATTTAAACTTACCAGCTTTTTGAGTAATTCTCTCATTGTTTTCAATCCGAATATCAAACTACTTTAAAAACGTATCACAACTGCCAGATAATCGATAATTAAGGCTCCTGTGATGATTAAAAGACCAAAAAACTCTCGGGTTTGTTCAATATAAGGCTTGGTGGCTTGCATGGTTTCAACCAGACTTGGACTTTTATATTTCAGAATCCAGTCTCGCACGCCATCTTTTTTAAAAAAAAGAATTATTGCGTATATGAGATAGAATGTAATCAGGGACAGATAAACAATTGGAAAGTACATCTTGAACACAAACAGACCACAACAAATTGTCACTGCCATGTAAATACTTACCCAAAGCCAGGCATCTGGGTCATTCAGGTTTACATAGGCGAAACCAAGAAAAGCAAGAAAAAAAATACTATTTAAGATGATCAATAACATGCTGGTCTTTATTTTTCTCCAAGTTCAGGTTGATAAGTTACTTCTCCTGCCATATATAATAATAAAACCCTAGAATACCTGATATTAAAAGAAACCAACATAAGAATGGCAAATACAAGTGCCCCGCTATAAACCCATGGGTTTGAAGAACCTGTCAAAATACTGATAGCCACAGCAAGGGTTACGCTTTCGGCAACATTCAAAGCATAACTAACATATAAGGCTGCCCAAAAGAAACCAAGCTCTATTTCAAATCTGAAATCGCAAACAGGGCAATTAATATTCATCTGCGGTTGCGCGAAAAAATGAAATTTTGTTGCGAACATATCTCCTTTGCGGCAGCGGGGACATTTACATCTGAGAATAGCCTCCATTGCATTCATTATACTTTTTTCTTTCAAAGATAGGTATATGAGTGAGTGTAATTCTTACAGTAAGTCATCAAAAATTTCTAAGTTTCAAACATCAGATAATAAAGAATGAGTGGTGTTTTGCGAATGAGCCCTTTAAAAGGTAGATTTGAATATCATTTCCTTGAAATTCCCTCTACTAGTGTCCAAATATCTTGAACAGCTTAACGAAGCACAACGCGCAGCGGTAGTACAAACCGAAGGTCCTGTAATGATTATTGCAGGTGCTGGTTCCGGCAAAACGCGAGTAATAACCTACCGTATAATTCACCTTCTTGAACAAGGAGTAGAACCTTTTGCTATTCTTTCCCTTACTTTCACCAACAAGGCGGCTAGAGAAATGCGTCAGAGAATTTCTTTGTTAAGTGGCCCTGAGGCTAAAAACATCTGGATGGGTACTTTTCACTCGGTATTTGCCAGGATTCTTAGAATTGAATCTGATAAAATAGGTTACCCTTCGAACTTTACAATTTACGATACCGATGATAGTAAAAGCCTTATCAGAACCCTGATCAAGGAACAAAACCTCGATGATAAACTTTATAATGCAGGTTTTGTGTTGAATAGAATTTCATCAGCCAAAAACAACCTCATCTCTGCTGCAGAATATGCACATAATGAACAAATTCAAGCTGATGATAGTGCAAGTGGAAGAAAACAAATTGGTGAAATCTACCGCTTGTATAAAAACCGCTGTTTCATGGCAGGGGCGATGGATTTTGACGATTTATTATACCTTACTAACCTTTTGCTAAAAGACCATCCTGATGTATTGTATAAATACCAGAATAAGTTCAAATATGTAATGGTTGATGAATACCAGGACACGAATTTCTCCCAGTACCTGATTGTGAAAAAACTTGCAGCTATACATGAAAATATTTGTGTGGTTGGTGATGATGCTCAGAGTATTTATGCTTTCAGGGGCGCCAATATCCAAAATATTTTAAATTTTGAAAAAGATTATCCTGACCTGAAAATTTATAAACTAGAAGAAAACTACCGCTCGACCCAGAATATTGTAAATGTTGCGAATTCGATCATTGCCAAAAACTTGAACCAGCTTGAAAAGAAGGTTTTTTCAAACAATGAATCGGGAGAAAAGATTAAGGTTGTTCGTGCATTCAGTGATAATGAAGAAGGAAAACTGGTAGCTGAGTCTATTATGCAGGATAGGGCTAATCAATCACTTGATTACAAACATTTTGTAATTTTATACCGAACCAATGCACAGTCACGCTCAATGGAAGAATCATTGAGAAAACTAAACATCCCTTATAAAATCTTTGGTGGGCTTTCTTTTTATCAGCGAAAAGAAATTAAAGATTTAATTGCCTATTTCCGCCTGACAGTAAACCCAAATGATGAAGAAGCACTTAAACGTGTAATTAACTATCCGGTCAGGGGCATCGGCAAAACCAGCCTTGATAAAGTAATTGTATCGGCAGCTGAAAATGAGGTCTCTATGTGGACCATTATATCAAACAGCAGTCAATATATTCTTGGAAAATCAGCAGAGAATTTTGAGGCCTTTTCTATTATGATCCGAAGTTTCGGTGCCATGATGGAAACAAAAAATGCCTTTGAGCTGGCTACTCATATTGCTACCCATACCAACCTATTAAAAGATCTTTACGCCGATAAGTCAATTGAAGGCTTGTCACGGTATGATAATATACAGGAACTGCTGAATGGTATAAAAGAGTTTTCTGATTCTGAAGTTCGGGAAAACCGAAGTCTTGCTGCCTTTTTACAAGATGTGGCCCTATTAACAGGTGATGAAAAGGAAGAAAAAGAAGCCATTGATACTGTTTCTCTGATGACCATACATTCATCAAAGGGTCTCGAATATAGCAATGTATATGTTGTAGGTATAGAGGAAAATTTATTTCCCTCACAACTATCACTCAATTCAAGAAATGACCTTGAAGAAGAGCGAAGATTGTTTTATGTAGCTATAACCAGGGCAAAAAAGAAACTGACACTGAGTTATGCCACCAGCCGCTACAAGTTTGGCTCACAGGTTAGTAATGAGCCAAGTCGTTTTTTGAATGAAATTGACCCACAGTATCTTGAGCTTGATCTGAGAGCAGCTCCAAAAACTTTTGGAACTTATTTCGACGATGAGCGTTCTGAGTGGACAGCAAAAAGTACCACTGAAACCAAACTCAAGGCGCCTTCGCCAATGGCAATCTTAAAAAAGTCTGCCCATGCTGCCCTCCATATTCCTACACCTGGTTTCAGACCTGATGATACGTCGCAACTTGAATCAGGTATGGAAATTGAACATGAGAGATTTGGTTTTGGAATTGTTACCTTGATAGAAGGAACAAAGACTGACTTGAAAGCAACTATCTTATTTAATGATCTTGGCACCAAACAACTTTTACTTAAATTCGCCAAGCTGAGGATTACCAATAAATAGCGGTAACCTGACAAAAGCACTACTATGAATGAACACCTGAAGTTTGATTATAACAGCACACGGCCCCATCTATTATTGGCTGAATACGGCCGTAACGTGCAGAATATGATTCAATACATAAGCACGCTTCCTACAAAAGAAGAGCGTAATACTTATGCCCAGGCAGTAATCGAATTGATGGGATTTTTAAACCCGCATTTGAGAGATGTTACCGACTTCAAGCATAAATTATGGGATCACCTGTTTGTGATTTCTGATTTCAAGCTAGATGTTGACTCTCCCTATCCTATTCCATCACCCGATACCCTGATTTCAAAACCACGTACAGTACCGTATCCGGGTAAGAGAATCATGTTCAAGCATTATGGCAAAACGGTAGAGATTATGATAGACAAGGCAAAGACCTTTGAAGATCCTGAAAAGCGGTCACTCTATATTGCTTCTATTGCCAACTTTATGAAAATGGCGTATGTCACCTGGAACAAAGACACTGTTGCAGATGAAACGATCATCAATGATTTAAAAATTTTATCGAAAGGTGAACTTGAAATCAACGGCAATCTCAACCTTAACAGAGTTGAAGTACGCAGCGCTCCCCGCCCGGTCGTTGGTAATACCCGAAATAATAATAACAAAAGACAAGGTAAACTCGGGCCAGATAATCGTAAACGTAATAATAACCAAAACCCCGGCAAACGGTATTAATATTTTTCGATGGATGCATTTGAAATAAGAGGGGGAACAATCCTCAAAGGAGAAATTATACCTCAGGGAGCAAAAAACGAAGCCTTACAGGTTATATCTGCTGTTTTATTAACCGAAGAAAAGATTACCATCAGCAATATTCCTGATATTGTTGATGTAAAAAAACTCATCGAACTGCTTGAAGACTTTGGTGTCACCGTAACCCGTGATGCACGTGACACTTATACCTTTGAAGCCCGTAATATTGACCTGTCTTACATGAGGTCTGAAAAGTTTAAGAAGAAAGGTGGAAGTCTTAGAGGCTCAATTATGATCGTAGGCCCACTTCTTGCACGTTTTGGTGAGGCTTATCTGCCTAGACCGGGAGGAGACAAAATTGGTCGCAGACGCCTTGATACCCATTTCACCGGCTTTGAAAAACTAGGTGCGAAATTCAATTACGACGCAGGAGAAAGTTTTTATTCGGTTGATGCCTCGCATTTGCGTGGTTGCTTTATGTTACTTGATGAAGCATCAGTAACCGGAACAGCCAACCTTGTTATGGCAGCAAGCATGGCTGAAGGCGAAACTACCATTTATAATGCAGCCTGTGAGCCTTACCTGCAACAATTATGTGGAATGCTTAACCGTATGGGTGCGAAAATTACGGGTATAGGCTCAAACCTGTTAAAAATTGAAGGTGTTAAAAAGCTGGGAGGAACAGCTCACCGCTTATTGCCCGATATGATTGAGATAGGTAGCTTCATTGGTCTTGCGGCAATGACACAGTCAGAACTGACAATTAAAAATGTCAGTTATCAGAATCTGGGAGTAATACCTGATACGTTCAGACGCCTGGGTATAAAATTTGAGCAACGTAGTGATGATATTTTCATCCCTGCCCAGGACCTTTACGAAATAGAAACCTTCATAGACGGCTCAATAATGACCATCGCTGATGCACCATGGCCAGGCTTTACGCCTGATCTAATCAGTATCATGCTCGTGGTTGCTACCCAGGCCCGTGGTTCAGTTCTGATTCATCAAAAAATGTTTGAAAGCAGGCTTTTCTTTGTTGACAAACTGATAGATATGGGTGCCCGTATTATTTTATGTGACCCCCACCGTGCAACAGTAATTGGCCTTGAGCGTAAGTATCAACTAAAGGGTATTTCAATGACCTCGCCTGATATCAGGGCCGGTGTATCCCTACTAATTGCTGCATTATCAGCAAAAGGAAAATCTATCATTTATAATGTTGAGCAGATTGACCGTGGATATCAGGATATAGAAACCAGGTTACAGGCATTAGGAGCTGATATTAAAAGGGTTTAGGTAGGTTTAGGTGTCTGCCATTTTGCCTGGCTATATGGCAGGCATTTTTAATGAATCGCCTTCCATTTTTAATATCTGGACGAAGGCCTGGCATTTTGATTACTGGATTGCGGGCCAGTATACTTACCCCTTGACGTTAATACTCTGCCTTTAAGAAATTATCGAATCAGACCAATGAATATTCTAGGCATCATACCTGCACGTTATACTTCAACCCGTTTCCCCGGAAAGCCTCTGGTGCTAATAGCGGGTAAAACGATGATTCAACGGGTATATGAGCAGGCAAATAAAGCTCAACGCTTATTTGCTGCCGTTGTTGCAACTGATGATGAACGCATCTTCAATCATGTCATTTCATTTGGTGGCAAAGCGGTCATGACACGTTCAGATCATCAAAGTGGAACCGACCGTTGTGCCGAAGCGATGCTGGCATTTGACAAAATCGATGCGGTCATTAATATTCAGGGTGATGAACCGATGCTTGACCCAAGTCAGATTGATCAGCTTGCTCTTTGTTTTGAAGATCCCTTGATTGAAATAGCCACCCTGATAAAGAGAATTACCAATACAGAAGATCTTGATAATGCCAATATTATCAAGGTCGTTCAAAATATAAATACTGAGGCCATCTATTTCAGCCGTTCACCAATACCGTTTTTACGGGGTACAGCAAAGACTGAATGGTTAAGTAAACAAAAATACTTTAAGCATATTGGCCTTTATGGTTACAGACTTGATATTCTTCAAAAAATCAGCTTGTTGAAACCCTCATTTCTTGAGCATTCTGAATCACTGGAACAATTGCGCTGGCTCGAAAATGGAATCAACATCAGACTTGCTGAAACAACGATTGAAACTCAGGCAATCGATTCACCAGAGGATTTGGAGAAACTCAGTTTTTAGCTTTTAAGTTTATTATCTTCAGACTTCCGTCACAAAGAGATATCTTCCTAACATGAAAAAAGCAATACTTTTCGGTGCAAGCGGATTTATCGGATCTTGCCTGCTACTTGATTTATTGAATAATACCGATTATGATCAGGTAACTATTGTTGTTAGAAAGACTCTTGGATTAAATCACCCCAAATTAATTGAGCTCATAGGTGATTACAATACTGTCGACGGATTAAAAGGAAAAATTGAAGCGGATGAAATTTTCATCACCCTGGGAACTACACGGAAAAATACGCCTGATAGAGCTCATTATTATCAGATTGATCATGACTACCCAGTAAAGGCTGCTAAAATCGCGAGGGAAAATGGTGCTAAATCAGTATTTGTAGTCACAGCAGTTGGTGCTGATGCCAATTCTACTATCTTTTATAGTAAAACCAAGGGCGAGATTGAGCGGGATATTCTTTCGCTAAATTTTGAGCATACGTGTATTTTTCGCCCATCACTTATTATGGGTAAGCGTAAAGAAAATCGAACAGTTGAAAGCATCCTGATTAAAATTTGGGCATATGTAAATCCAATTCTGATAGGAAAATCTCTCAAGAAATATAGGGGCTTAACCGGGCAAGATATTGCCAGAGCAATGATGAATACTGCAAAAGAGGAAAAAGCAGTAGTCAGGATCTTAGGGTGGCAGGAGATGACTGATCTGCAGGGTTAAGATTTTTTTAGTGAAATAAACTTAAATATCTTCCGCGCTGACCTGCCAAGTATAGCAGGTATCGTACAGAAAAATGTCATAAAAAGGTCAGTTCAATAGTATCTTACGTTAAAATTAAGCATGCTCAGGCATTTAGGTCAAAAGCGAACCTCACAACATAACCTTAGATTAGCCGCTCTACTGGGCCTAACGGCGGGATTTGTCAATTCAGGTGGATTTTTAGGATTTGCAGTATTAACGACCAATGTAACAGGCCATGCAGCATTATTTGCTGAAAGGATTGCATTTCAGGACTGGAAAACAGCGAGTGTCGTTGCTCTCTGGATGTTTCTTTTTCTTACAGGAGCATTTTTTACCAGCACTATTCTTTCTATCACCGGAAAAAACCAACGCTTCTCCTATCTTATCCCTGTGCTTGTTGAAGTGTTAATTTTAATAATATCGGCTATTTATGGGCATACTTACAACCGTACCGTAGGGGCAAAAGAATTTTTTGCAGGGAGTCTTTTGTTCGCAATGGGTCTTCAAAATGCGCTGGTATCAATGGTTTCAGGATCAGTGGTAAGAACAACGCACCTAACTGGAACCTTCACAGATTTAGGGATTGACCTGGCACAAATATTCTGGGGAGATAAAGATGGACGGCCTTCTCTTAGGTCAAAAATTAAATTACGCGTTTACATTATCTTCTTTTTTATGGCAGGTGCTATTTTAGGTGCTTACCTGTTTCACAGTTTTGGATTTACTTCATTTTTTGCCCCTGTAATTATTTTACTATTTACTTTGGTATATGATGTGTTTAGGATAAGGGCAAAGAAATATTACCGGACTAGTATAAATGCAATAAAGCGTACAATTAAAATAAGTAAAGATTCCGTGACTCCTGGGTGATTTTTTTTTGTTATGTTCAAAACAACAATAATATATTTTGGGTTGCATCAATCTATAATCCAGATTATTAAGAGAATATACGTGACGTCCAGGCCTATTTAACGTGGAAGAATTACATTCCTTACGTTCTATTGTTGGTTGTCATCATTTACCTACGCCTTTATATTTCGCTTAAAATAGTTCAATGCCTTATTTGTTCAGGATACTTCTTTTTCAGATAGTTGAGCAGATCGGGAAAGAAAGAAGCAAAGTTTTTATACCGTTTGGTGTTCACATACTTTTCTGAGATAAATAGATTCAAATCCTCTACATAGATAAAATCCTGGGCTATATCACCGGAAAGTTGCTTTTTATACTCATTTTCAGGCCGATACTTTTTGTAAAGTGCACAGGTAATGGCTCTGACCAGGGTTTCATCAAAACAATGCGCCCAGGTTTTAATCTCTGCCCGTTTCATTCCTTCTGCATCAGAATTAGCAAATAAATAGCTCAGGCTATTTATTTGAGCTGCATATTTCTTCTGTAATGAATCGGTATAAAAATGACTCCCCTCATGCCATGCCAGATATGCAAAGTTCCTGTATTCAAAAACCGGGTCTTTATCTATATCTCCGTCAGGGTTAAAGTAGCCAGTAGTATGAACTAAGCATTTTGAAAATTCAGGATTTAGCTCAGACATAAGAATCGTATGCGCTCCCCATGAATTTAGCGGGTCAATACAAATATTCCATTGCACACCAACATTGTACTTATAAAAACCCTGAAGTTTCTGAACTAACTGCTGGGAATCGATCTTAACTTTCAAAGTTAAACCCCATTGCTTGTACCTTTTCTGATGCAGGTTATAAAACTGCCAAAAATGCGAGTCCCGTGAAAACTCTCTGCACAGGCGCATATATTCCAGGATATTTGTTTTCCCATACAGTGTATACCAGCTTATAGTTATTGGTTCATATATGCTGATTTCAGGAAAATTGCTGAAACAACACCCTAATTCTGGTAAATCGGTATATACTTTCTTAAAGTTTACTACTTTCACTACAGCCGGATGGTTTTTGTACTGACTAAAGTAGCTCATTACCTCCTGACTATAAAGCGATGGAGTCGGGGCGGGATATTTACCTGCAAGAAGTTGAATGATTGTAAAGAGTTCAATTCCAGGATTTACATTTACTTCAAGTTGTTCAGATGGTGCAGCAATCACATATGCGGAATACAATATCAAAAAAAAGCAGATCAGTATTTTCATAACCTTTATTTGTTTCTCAAATATTTCATTTCTGGCCTGATATTTAAAAATTTATTGACGAGTTGCCCTGTCAGCTTTACAAAATGGACAAGATTCCGGATCAAAGGCGTTCATCATCAAAAATTGCCATTTCGTGTATTTTAGAAATAAAGGTTAAGGAACTTAGTTAAATTCAGGCTATGAAGCAGAGTCTTATCAGATTACTACATCTAGCAGTTTGGATCATGCTCCTTTTTAGTGAGATCTGGAAAAACGTTGCAGATAATACAATCGTTTTAGGTAAAAAATGGTATGAACATACCATTTTTAGCTTTTGTGTTATAAATGGCCTTTATCTCATACTACCCGTTATTTGTTTTTACGGAAGCTACTTAAAGGTTTCACCTGTATTGATGCTGGATAAGAAATTTTTAAAAGCTACCGCAATAACTATACTTATACTCATTGTGATGGTAATATTTCGCTATGTAATTGAGTATGATGTCTTTTTACCCGTTTTTGGTTTTGATAATTATAATGGGCATCAATGGAAAATAGCCCACTACATACAGAATGTTTTCTTTTATTATTTCCCCACGTATTTCGTTTATGGGCTTATGTATTTCTTTGTTGAAAACTGGTATCAGTCGAGACGCCGACAACTCGAACTTAAAAACGCACTCGCAGATGCAGAGCTTGCTCTTTTGCGCTCTCAGATAAGCCCGCATTTTCTGTTTAATTGCATCAATGATATTTATTCACTTACCTATACAAAATCTAAATCTGCTTCAGTAGCCCTTCTAAAGCTTGCAGATATTCTGCGCTATATGCTCATGGTTGGCGGCAAGCAGTTCATAGAACTTCAGGACGAATTAGAATACCTTCAAAACGTTGTAAGTCTGCATCAGCTAACTTCAAAGGGAAGTTCCCAGATAGAGATCAATTTAGAAGGAGATAGTAAATCCCGAAAGATCAGCCCCTTAATTTATATTGCCTTTTTAGAAAATGCATTAAAGCATGGAGTCTTAAATGACCAGGAAAATCCTGTAATTATTACGCATATAGCTGCAGTAGCTACCCTTTGCTTAACAGTTACCAACAAGAAAAATTATGGTCATAAAGATCAGACAGGGGGAATTGGCTTAATGAATGTAAAACGCAGACTTGAATTAATTTATCCTCTGAAACACAATCTTCTGATCCGGGATAATACCGATTACTATCAAGTAAGGCTTATTTTAGACGTAACAGCATGAAGTTACGTTGCCTGATTGTTGATGATAAACCACTAGCTATTGACCTGATTGTCAATTATGTACATAGGACTCCGTTTCTTGAACTGGTTGCAACAACCGGAAAACCACTTATAGGCTTGCAGATTATTAAAGAAGAAAATATAGATCTTGTATTTCTTGATATCCAGATGCCTGAACTAAGCGGCTTTGAATTTATCAGAATGGCTGGCAGGCCATGCATAACAATCCTGACTACAGCATATTCCGAATTTGCCCTGGAAGGCTATGAACACAATGCGCTTGATTATTTACTTAAACCCTTTTCGTTCGAACGTTTTTACCGGGCAGCAGAAAAAGCATTCACTCAGAAACAATCTGCAGGGCCAATACAATCAGAACAACTTATTTCTGCTTCAACTCCGGTTCAAACCTTTATCTTCCTGAAAACATCTGGAAAAATCAAGAAAATTAATCTGGATGATATTTTATTCATTGAAGGCTTACAGAATTACCTGGCTGTTCATACCATTCAGGGGAAGATATTAAGCCTTCAAACATTGAAAAGCATCCTGTCACAGCTACCGGCTCATCAATTCTGCCGGGTACATAAATCATTTATCATCGCTTTAAAACAGATCGAGTCTATAAAACGAGGCAGAATTTTAATCGGGGGCAGGTTGATACCAATAGGCGATATCTACAGGGAAGGGTTTTTAAACATTATAGGACCAGTTAGAAATTAATCTTTTGAGTTTATATCTGGGTCGAGAATGGTTTGTCTTTGAATTTCAACATATGAACTGGCTGTAAAAACATCATTCCAATAATCAGAAGAGATATTCTTAAAAGCCGGTAAGATATTGAGATCAATTTTCATAAGGCTTGATGGTCTCTGGACTTGACAAAGTTTGGAGGACATGGGGTTAAGGTGAAAAATTCTTAAATTCTATAATCATGTCTTAGAGAAAGCGTTACACGCGAGAATTCAAAGTTGAAGCCCTAAAGCTGGCTGAAAAAATTAGCAACCGCACCAAGGTTGCTATGTACCTGGGGTTACACCCCAACATGATTTATTTGTGGAAGAAAGAACTGGAACAAGATGCTGAAAAAGCCTTTCCAGGGAACGGAAACCCTGTTGAGAAGGAATTATCACAGCTTCGAAGGGACAAAGCTAGAAAGGCCGAGTGGGTTGAAATCCTAAAAAAAGCGGTTGGTATCTTTCTAAGACGCTCCAAGAAAGGTACCGAGTAGTAAAAGAAATGAAGGGGCACTATGCAATGCATAAACTCTGCAAAGCCGTGGAGCTTATATTGAGTAAATACTACGCCGGGGTTAAAGGTGTGAATAGGCAAGCCCGGGGAAATCGGCTGGCTGTTTTGATTGCATCCAGGTTTAACTCAACATACATGTTCTTAAGACGACTGTTTTCATCTTCTAGCTCTTTGACCCGTTTCAATTCACTGGCTTCCATGCCGCCATATTTAGCGCACCAGTTATACAGTGAGGCATTACTCACTTCATGCTCCCGGGTAAGTTCTGTGGCTTTTGCGTCTTGTTAATAGGTCTTCAGAATTCCTATAATCTGGCTCTCTATGAAGGTGGTCTTTTTTATGTATTCCTAGTTTAAATTTAACTAGGATTTTCTAAAGTTTCAATGTCCAGTTTTTAGGGGAGCTTACAGTTCCCCTTACCGGGCCCATAGAGAACTTGCACCTCCTAACAATACGCATGCCGGGCGTACCATAAAAAAGCCACTGAATTAAACCAGTGGCCTGAATTATAAGGGAATTTTAAGGTGAGCGGCTTAATTGATCACATATTTTTTTTGAGTTTCATCTTGGTAGATATGAACCACTTTTTTTACTTCATGGTTGTTCCAAACAACAGAGACTGCATAATCACCGCTTTCCAGATCAGATAGATTAAAGGATTTGTTTGTTCCTTCTTCACTGGACAAAAGTCCATTATAGATGATATTATTTCTGTCATCAACAATGGTTACAAAAGGACGCGTAGTAAGGTTCTCTGCAACTGAAATATTGACTCCTATACCAGAGCCCAGACCTTTAATGGCAACTTCTGTAGAAAAGGTTGCAGGTATGATTTTTCTACCTGGTACGTTAGCAAAAGCGCCTGTACCTAATAATAAAAACATTGCGGTCAATCTGATTGAATTTTTCATTTTATCTTAAGTTTAGTTATGTTTTGAATTAATAAACTGATTTTGATTTTCAAATAAACA
>Ga0123337_10001776_pt1 | contig 26425 bp, 23 predicted proteins | sample frozenSSSSmetaG_FD_89792 | JGI IMG/M metagenome (GOLD analysis project Ga0123337, IMG submission 89792) | Glacier valley bacterial and archeal communities from Borup Fiord, Nunavut, Canada, to study Microbial Dark Matter (Phase II) -... | ecosystem: Environmental > Aquatic > Freshwater > Ice >...
CCCAGCGACGTATCTTGGATCGAAGACCAATTAAACCAACGTCCCCGCAAAACTTTAGGGTATTTAAGTCCGGCTGAATTTGCTCAGAAACAGATTTATGCACTGCAAATGTGAATGTGCGTCTCCTTCAGCACATACCGCAATTTATGATGTAGAACGATTCCTGGCGTTACAAATTAATAACGTTGAGAAAGTAGGGGTGACTACAGAAGAGATTAAGGAATATCCATTGTAACAACCACTAAAATGATTTATTCGTTATTTCTGCCCTTTTTGAGAGTGGCAAACATCGAAAAGATTGATAACCAGAAGTTCCCAAACACGCTCCAACGGTGTAAAAAACGACTACTGTATGCCTAAAACTGCTCCAAAAAAAAGCGACTCTCCGAATAAGCCATTGCAAAAATGCCCGACCGGCATCAAAGGCTTTGACGAAATTATGGAGGGAGGGCTTCCCAGAAATAGAACCACGTTGGTCAGTGGAAGTGCCGGCTCTGGAAAAACCCTTTTGGGGATTGATTTTTTAATCAATGGGGCCATCCGATATAAAGAGCCTGGTGTTTTCATGTCCTTCGAAGAAACAGAAGGTGAGCTTTACACCGATGTGGCTTCGCTCAACCTGGATTTACAAGGGCTTGTTTTACGAAAACAAATTTTGATAGAACATGTGATTTTAGAGCGAAAAGACATTCAAGAGACCGACTTTAACCTTGAAGGACTGTTCGTTCGTTTGGAACATGCCATTGATTCTATTGGTGCAAAGCGGGTTGTTTTAGATTCTATTGAATCTGTTTTTGCCGGTATTACAGATGTGGGCATTCTTCGCTTAGAGATAAAACGGCTTTTCAGGTGGCTTAAAGAAAAGCAAGTTACGGCCATTGTTACCGGGGAACCAGCGCAGGAAGCCTATACTCGTCATGGTCTGGAGCAATATATTTCCGATTGCATCATTTTACTCGACAACCGGGTTAACCAACAAATTGCCATCCGCCGAATCCGGGTAGTTAAATACCGGGGTTCAAAACACGGAACAAATGAATATCCTTTCGTAATTGACAGCGATGGGCTTTCCGTAATTCCCATCACTTCGGCGGGGCTTGACCAACCGGGTACAGATCAAAAAGTTTCGACCGGGATTCCGTCGTTAGACAAACTGTTCAGGGGGGGTAAACCAGGTTATGCCAGAGGCAGTACGGTACTTGCTTCGGGTACCGCAGGCACCGGAAAAACAAGTTTAGCGGCTGCATTTGCAGTAGCAAGCTGTAAACGTGGCGAACGCTGCCTTTTCTTATCGTATGAAGAATCGGCGGGGCAGCTCATCCAAAACATGAGTTCTATTGGTATTCAGTTTGAACCAATGATAAAAAAAGGACTCCTGAAAATTGTATCCACAAGACCTTCCTTTTTTGGTTTGGAGATGCACCTACTCGATCTGTATAAACTCATTGCCGAGTTTAAACCAAAAACAGTTGTCATTGACCCCTTGACAAGTCTGATTGGCGAGGGCGAACAACGTGAAATTCTATCAATGATTACCCGCATGATAGATCTGTTGAAATCAAATGGTATTACCAGCTTTTTTACAAGCCTTGTATCGTCTGCTGCACAAAATGATACGAGTGGAGAAATCGGGGTATCCTCTTTAATAGATACCTGGATAGTAGTGAGGGAGTTGGAGGAAGATGTAAGCAAGAAACGTATTCGTGGCCTCTTCATTGTTAAGTCTCGTGGCACGGGCCACGACAGTGATGTCCATAAATTGATTTTGAGTGATGATGGCATTGAATTGATGCCAATGGATAGTGATTCTACAGGGATCGCCAATGAGGAAAAGAAGATTGGTAAAAATGTTGTTCAGGGTCAAAAATTAGTCAAACAGGATAAAATTGATTAATGGAAAAGAAAGGGAAGCTACCTGCCGTAGATATGAAATTAGTACACCCTACATTGATTGTTGGTATTGGTGGCTCAGCCGGTGCGCTTAACGCTTATAAGGCGCTTTTGGATGCACTGCCGTCTAAGACAGGCATGGCTTTTGTCATTGTTTCTCACATGAATCCCACCGCCAATAGTCAATTAGCTAAAATTCTGTCACGTCATACGAAAATGACAGTAACAGTGGCTTCCATGGCGATGCCAGTTCTTGCAAATCACGTTTACGTCATTCCTCCGGACGCAGACCTTTTTGTTGACAATTATACCTTCACCGTCATCTCCCCCCGCTCTTATGGGCACAAGCAAATAGATGTATTTTTTACTTCTTTAGCAAAAGCAATGGGAGTCCGTGCAATCGGCATTGTCCTTTCCGGGTATGATGGCGACGGTACTGAGGGCTGTAGGCATATCCAGGCAAATGGGGGACAAACCTTTGCCCAAGACATGTCTGCCGAAGTTGACTTTATGCCGCTCAGTGCTCGGGCTGCAGGCTGTGCGGATTTTGTTATGCCTCTCGATAAAATTCCCCATAAACTAAAAAGTTTGGCAGATGCGCTTAAGCCATAAAAACGAAGTTACAACTATCCGAAAGTCGCCTATTGACTGGCATGAGTTAATCTGTGAATTCTTCTCAACATCTTGTAAATACAAGCACAAAAAGCCGCAAATTCAAGCGTATCTATACCGGGCCAACGTTTTCGATCCCCACCCAAAAACGATAACTACAACCGTTGTTATCAACAAAATACACGTGATAAACGGGTCATAGTGTCCGCCCTGATTCGGAATCAGATACGGACTGATGTTAATCATGGCGTGAAAGAGAACCATCGCAAAAACGCTTTTGCCCGTATTGTTGAAAAGCCAGACCATGATAACCCGCAACAGAACAGTGCTGACCGATTGCCAGACTATCCAGACCCGCGTCTGATGCGTCTGACTCCAGGGTATAATGTGCCAGATGGCCCAAATAAACCCCAGGGTTATACTGGCGTTTAAGGCCCCAAACCGATTTTGCAACGGGCCAATCGCATATCCGCTCCAGCCAACTTCCTCCCCGATAGCACCAATAAAATAGATACCAAAAAAGACGAGTATTGATAAAACCGGTGTCTGGGATTCGGGGATCAGTGCGCCCGTCAACTTCGTGTACCCATAGGAAAGAATGGCGATCACGGGCATCAGAAAAACGATAGGCAGATACCATTCTTTATGCTCTATTTTTTTGAAATCGAGGGCTAATCGCAACAGTTCGTTAACGCCCTGACTTTTTCGTTCTTTACAAACCAGCAAACCAGCTGCTATCAGCGGGCAAAACGTCATCAACGCACTGATTGGGAGTTTTATGGGAAAGATTTTCGTAAAATCCGGGGCGACAGCTCCCAATATCCAGAATGGAATAGAGAGCGAAAGAACCAACCCAAAGAATGGAAAAATGGCGCGGATTTTTGGCTGGCTATTTTCCATGACCGTCGTTCGTTACGACTAATTGATTAATTGTGTGTGGCTTGGCGTGATACCTGTACCGGGTCAATGTTTTTGATCCCCACAGAAAAACGATAAGAATGGCGACGATGGCTAGTACCGAATAATGGATGGCCGGATAATCAACCAGTGGATTATGCGTTAGGTCGGCTGGAAATAAGGGTCGTCCAATATTCAGAATCGTGTGAAACAGAATACAGGCGAATAAACTCTTTTGGGTGTTATAGTAGAGCCAGACGATCAACACCCGTACCGCTACGGTGCCGAGCGTTCCCCAGCCAACCCAAGTCCAGTTGTGTCCCTGCTGAAGGATCGACGGATAATGCCAGACTGCCCAAAGGATACCCATCAGAATACTGGCCCACAACGCCCCGAGTCGTTTCTGCATTGGCTCAATCGCGTAGCCCATATAGCCCGTCTCTTCGACCACAGCGCCGAGAAAAAAAAGGCCCAAAAGACCGGGAATCGAGCCGAAAGAGATGTGGAATGAAGTGGGAAGGGGCAACCCGGCGACGTAAATGGTTAGGTAGATGAACAAATACAGGAGAAATGGCAGAAAAATAATTGGTACGTACCATACCTTCTTTGTGATTCTGTCCGTATCAAAAATCCGCCTGAATAGCTTTTTAATCCCAATTCGCCCGTCCTCTTTATAAACGAGAAGGCTGGCGGCAATCAAGGGGGTGAAGGCAGCCAACATATCGGTTATCGGAAAACTTAGTGGACCCTTAATGTCGATCCTTGTTCCAAGTATCCACAGCGGAATGGACAATCCATAAACCAATAAAAAGAAGGTTAATGGGGACGGTTTGGCGGGTAAATTATCCATCTGGCTATCGGTCAATTACGTCCTCGAATCGCCTTGTATCCTTCAATCCAGCCTACCCCAACCAGCGCGGCCAGCGCACACCAGCCCAACGCCGATACCGACACAGGCGCGAATCCGAATAATTGCCGCGCAATGGGCACGAACAGGGTTGTCAGCAGCAGTCCGAACGTCAGGCCCAGCATTAACCATAGCACTGGGTTTGGCACCCGTATCGTTCGAAACACCGATTGAGTGAATGAACGATTTACTAAGGCCAGCCCGATATTGCTTAATACCAGCGTGGTAAAGGTTAGCGTTCTGACAACCCCCACTGATTCACCCTGCTGCATCGTCACGTAATATACGCCCAGCACAGCTCCAGCAATGCTCAGCCCCTGCACAATGCTCCGCCCCAGTTCCGGTCCGGCCAGAAACGTGTCGGTAGCCCGGCGGGGTGGTTGCTGCATCTGCCCGGCTTCGGCGGGTTCGTTCTCAAAGGCAATGGAGCAGGTTGGTCCCATGACCAGTTCCAGAAAAATGACGTGGATCGGACTGAATAGATTCTCCCATTTCCAGCCCGCCAGCAGCGGTACCGCCACCGTCAGAATGATCGGGATGTGGATGGAAACGATATACGCAATCGCTTTTTTGAGATTCTGGTAAATGCGCCGACCCTGGGCAATGGCATCGACCATACTGCCGAGGTCATCATTTACCAGCACCTGTTTGGCGACTTCGGTGCCGCGCTTGCCCATTGCCACGCCGATGTGGGCCGCTTTCAGGGCCGGGCCGTCGTTGACCCCGTCGCCGGTCATGGCCACGATATCACCGGCTGCTTTGAGCGCGTTCACGACCCGCAGTTTGGCGTCGGGAAACATCCGGGCGAAGACCGCCGTTTGCCCGACCCGCTGGCGGAGCGTCGGCTCGTCCATGTCCATGACTTGCTGACCGGTAACTAACGTATCCGCACCGGGCAGGCCAACCTGCCGGGCAATGGCCTGCGCCGTTTTGGAAAAATCGCCGGTAATCAGTTTGACCCGGATGCCCGCATCGGCAAATGCCTGAATAACGGCCCTGGCGTTGGGTTTAGGCGGATTCTCAAGGGCAATCAGACCCAGAAACGACCAGGTAAACGCATCCTGCTCCGCCGGAAAACCGGACGACTCGTACGTTCCGCTGGCCACGCCCAGTACCCGAAACCCAGTTTGCGATAGTTCTTTGGTCACCTCACGAATGCGGTTAGCCACCGCTGGTTCGGGCTGGCAAACGGCCAGAATATGTTCCACGGCACCCTTCCCGGCCACCATCGGGTCGCCCGTTGGCCCCTGCCGGACGTGGGTCATCATGGGGGGCGTACCGGATAGTGGGTACTCGTGAATGATCGGGTACGTGTGGGCGATGGTGGCCGGATCAACGTCGGCGAACGTAGTGCTGAACGTCTTGACAATCGCTTTCTCCATCGAATCGAACGGGTCGGTTTCGCTGGCCCACCGCGCGTACGCCAGCACCAGCTTTGCCGTTTCGGATAACGCTCCGGGCGGGTAGTCTGCCGGGGTGGCCTGGTCGGGCAACGGGATCAGCGTGTCGGTGGCTCCGTCGTAGAGTTGGCGGACGCTCATGCCCTCCTGCGTGATGGTACCGGTTTTGTCGGTGCAGATGACGGTGGCCGAGCCGAGACTTTCGACCGTTTGGGATTGTTTGGTCAGCACCCCGGCGCGGCTCAGGCGGGCGGCACCGAGGGCCATAAAACTGCTGAAGGCAACCGGAATCTCTTCGGGCAGAATCGACATGGCCAGCGTCAGCCCGAAGAGCAGGGCCGTAACCCAATCGCCCGAACGCGCGTAGTTGACCCCGCAAACCAGCGCGAAGGCCACAAACCCAATCCACGCCATGCGCCCCACAAACTGATTGATCTGGCGTTGCAGGGGCGTTTTCTCCGTCGGGATCGTGGCCAGGCTGTGCCCGATTTTACCCAGTTGGGTTTGCCCGCCAACCGCCGATACCACGAACCGGGCACTGCCCGACACCGTACTGGTACCCGAAAAAACCGGGTCGCCCGTTTTCTTCGCCACCGCCACCGATTCACCCGTCAGGATCGACTCGTCCACGGAGCAGTCGTTGGCGTCGTTGATTACGCCATCGGCCGGTACGCGCCTGCCTTCGTCAATCAGCACGGCATCGCCAACGACCAGATCGTCGGTGGAAACAGCCGTCGGTTGCCCGTTTCGCCAGGCCTGTACACGGGGTTGGGTCAGTTCGCGGAGGGCGTTCAGGGCACGGTTGCTGCGGATCGACTGATAGATCGAAATAGTGGCGACTAAGCCTAACGCTACGGTTAGCGTGAGGGCTTCGGCTAATTGCCCTAGGCCAGCATACACCCCACAGGACGCCAGCAATAACAAAAACATCGGCTCCGTAACCATCTCTTTCAGCGTAGTCCACAACCCTGAGCGGTCTTCGTCGGGGAGCGTGTTTGCACCGTGTTCAGCCCGCGAACGGGCAACGGCTCTATCGGTCAGGCCCGGCGCGGGCGATGAATCTGGCAGCATAGCCGTAAAGTACGGCACCTGATTTTTCCGGCGAACTGACAACGAACAGGTCTGGGACTGACGCTGCTCATAGTGAGTCGATTAACGGGGTGATAGCTTTGTTCCGGTGCTGAGTAAGCAACCAACGGGTATGAAAAGCACGGCTTATTGCTGAAAAAGCCGGGGTAAACTTCATTGTCATGCAAAAACTGAGCCTTCCCCCGCATCAGAAAGACGGAACGAGTGGCACGACGACCGTTACGGTGGCCGACCTGTCCGGCAAAGAAGTCATCTGCAAAACCTTCATTCCGGGCGACAAAATCGCTCCGCACACGGCTCCGGTCGATGTGTTTGTGCTGGTGCTGGACGGGCAAATGGATATCTCAGTGGGCCAGGAAACTAACCGGTTCGCAGCGGGCGATTACGTCGTGATTCCGGCTGATATGACCCACGCACTGGTTTGTATGGAGACCGCCCGGCTGCTGATTTACAAGTAGCAACGGTCAAATCACGATGGAATCACCCGACACGCTTTCTCAGGTTATGGCCCGGCTCCGGCAACAGGGCTACACCGACGACCTGAACCGCCACGCCGACAATCCGCTCTGGCTCGACCCGGAAGCGTACCGGATTGATACGGTGTACCGATTTGAAGGGCCAACTAATCCCGACGATGAATCTATTCTATACGCCCTTTCATCGGTGAAGTACGGCAGCAAAGGTGTGCTGGTCAATGGCTACGGGCTTGCTGCCGATGCCGTTACGGCGGCTATCGAAGCGAAGCTGACCCGCTGGCCCGCTACTTAGTTTGTCCCAGCCGGGAAGGACTACTGTTCTGATTTACTCAACGTTTACGATTTTATGAATAAGGACTTACAAGGAAAAACGGCCCTGGTAACCGGGGCCGCTTCGGGTATCGGTAAAGCCACTGCCCTGCTGTTTGGCCAGTACGGAGCCAACGTGATGGTATCGGATATTGACCAGACGCTGGGGCAGCAGGTGGCCGACCAGTTAAAGGCCGTCGGAACCAACGCCCGTTTTTTTCGGGCCGACGTCAGCGACCCGGTGCAGTGCCAGCAATTGGTGCAGGAAACAGTCAACGCGTTTGGTTCGCTCGATATGGCCTGCAACAATGCGGGGATTGGTGGTGAATTGAACATGACGGCTGACTATAGTCTGGAGGGCTGGCAGCAGATCATCAACGTAAACCTCAACAGCGTTTTCTTCTGTCTGAAATATGAGCTGGCCGTAATGATTAACCAGGGTGCGGGTGTGATTGTCAATATGGCTTCCATTTTGGGCCAGGTGGGTACGGCTGGTTCGCCGGGATACGTGACGGCCAAACACGGCGTGTTGGGGCTGACCCAAACAGCCGCTATCGAATATGCGCCCAAAAATATTCGGATCAATGCCGTTGGCCCCGGCTATATCGACACCCCGTTGCTAAGCCAATTGTCTCCCGAAGTCAAGCAGCAATTGATTGAATTGCACCCGATTGGCCGTCTGGGCAAAGCGGAAGAAGTGGCCGAATTAGTCATCTGGCTCTGTTCGGAGAAAGCCTCTTTCGTGACCGGATCGTATTACCCGGTTGATGGCGGATACCTGGCCAGATAGTTCGAGAAGAAACAGGTGAATATCGTCGTACAGCACGAAAACAGGATACGCATGTTCATGCGTATCCTGTTTTCGGTGATCTGAGACTCCCAATATGATTTCGTCGGTACAGTGTTTGGCGATAAAGGGTTAATTTTTCGGTACAGTTTCGCAGTAACTCAGCAAGCAAAAGCCCCACCTCCTAACTGGGCGGGGCTTTCTATTAATTTGAGGAAGGTAAGTGATGGCAGATATCAATTCATCGTCTGTAGTCCACGCTGCAATTGCCTGACTTCCTCGACCGGAAAATCAGTGTACTCAGCAATCTCATCTATGGTCAATTTCCCCACTCGTAACATTTTAAGAGCAGATTCTTTCCGGGTCTCACTTCTTGCCTCTTGTACTTGGGCATTGACAACCCGAATCGCTTCAGCGTTGATAGCCAAAGTACGCTCATAGGCAAACCGCTCATCAGGCGTCATCTTGCGCTTATCCAATTCGTCAATTGCAATCTGCAACCACTCCTCGTTCCAGAACAGGGGAAACTGAGTGGCCTGGGTAGTGGTATGAACCGTTTTCATGGTATAGACCAGCTTTTCTAAATCTGTGTTGGCTTCTGCCGCTGAGAGCCTAAACTTATCTAACTCGACGGTCACATAAGTGATCTGTTCGTCAAGAAGTTCACCTATTTTATCACGAATGGCTCCGACCGTATGATAAGTCGAGCCCGGAAAGATATTGTTAGCCAAGATGCCAATGCAGTAAATACGATCCAAGCGGTTGTAATCGAAGTTACCCTTCTGCACCAATGAGTTAAACTTATGGAAAGCATAAAACTTCATGCGTTGGAAGAAGTAGGGCGCGTCCGAAACCTGCATCTCAACAATAAAATGGGTGCCGTCCTCATCCACGCAGGCCAGATCATAGATACCTCCCCGGCTATCTTTAACGACCGCATCAAAGGTGTTCTTGTCAAAACTGACTTCTGCTATGGGCACTTCAGACTGGATAAGTGCCTGTAAAGCCCGACGCAGAAACAGTGTATTTCGTTCATTGCCAAAGACAACTTTAAAGCCATAGTCTGAAACCAGTGGAATGAAAAGTGCGTCGGGGTCATTGAGATTAATGCGCATGTGACAAACTTACAAAATTGTCCGCTTACCCCCTTCGGCGGCTCTATTCACTGTGCCGACAAAAACACTAGATTCGACAAGAAAACAACCAGATGAGACAGGTTGTCTGCAAAGACTCAGTCCAGCGTTTCCAAGAAATCGTAAAAGTCTTTTTTTGTGTCGAACGGTAGCTTTTGGCTGATGTTTTTGCGGTGCGTCTGGACCGTGAAATAACTCAGGCATAGTTGATCGGCAATCTGCTCGGTGGTCAGGCCCTGCTTTACCCGCCTGAGAATCTCGACCTCCCGCTTGGTCAGGCCGTACTTCAGCCGGAAGGCATCGCCGGGGGCCGGGATAGGGCTGGCCGGGCTATCCGTTTCAATGACCCGCTGCCCCGCCATCACCTGCCGCAGCAGCATCAGCAGGCGGTCGGCGGCAACGGTCTTGGCAATGTAGCCTGCAATGTTGAGCGCGTTGAAGCGGGCAATCTCCCGCTTTTCGGCGTACATGCTGATGACCACAATCTTGCACGGCACGGGTAGTTGCTGCAACTGCTCCACCACCGCCAGCCCATCGAGGTGCGGCATGTTAAAATCAACCAGTACCAGGTCGGGCGCGTGCCGCTGGCAGACCCCGAAAGCCTCGCGGCTGTCATAGACCTGCTCGACGACCACAAAATCGGGCGATTCGCGCAGCACTAAGCTCAGGCCGTCGTTGAACAGCCGGTGATCGTCAATGAGAATGGTTCGGGTCGGCATTGAGCAGGAGGGTTTTTAGTAGTATGCTGGTTCCGTTAGGGGTAGAATCAAACTGCACCTCGATATCCGACAAAGCCGCTCGTTTGTAAATGTTCTGGATGCCAATGCCGTTGCCCGTTTGTAGCGGCAGCACAAAGCCAATCCCGTCATCTTCCACACTCACGTCAACGCTGGTGTCGTCGCAGAAAAACTGAACGCTGGCCTGGGTCGCCTGTGAATGGCGGATGACGTTGGTGAGCAGTTCCTGGATGATGCGGTACAGATTCTGCTGCTTCAGCGCGGGCAACTGGTCGATCTGCCGGTGAGTGTAGTCGGCAAACGAAAAGGCGATGGTGGAGAAATCGTTGATGCGGCTGACGAGGGTTTCGACTTTATCGGTCAGGGGCCGGTCATCGTCTTTCACAAGGTTATGGCTCAGAAAGCGCAGTTCGCGGATGGCGTTGACGATGATGGCGCGGGGCTTTTCGGTGTTGGTGGGCAGGCGGCTGAGGTAGCCCAGCGCGGTGGCCAGCGTATTGCCCACCTGATCGTGGAGGTCGCGGCCAATGCCTTCGATTTCTTCCCGGCGCAGGGCGTTGCTGTCCTGCCGCACCTGTTGCACCTGCTGCTGGAGCAGCCGCCGGGTAATCACTTCTTTGCGAAACTGCTCGAAGGCAATGTAACTCAGGACAAGGATCAGCAGTATAGGGTCGATGGTTGGCGTTCGGAACACGTTCTGTCCGTCGGCGGTCTGAATCGGCGTGAGAAATTGACTCAGCAATCCGGGAATAAACACCAACAGACAAACCACCAGCATGGACCAGATGCGGACCCGGTACCAGGCCAGTATGGAGAAGTAAACAAGCCAGACAATGCAGAGTGTGTCCAGCCCGGTCGTGGCCAGATTGGTGACGTAGTTGATATGGTCGTAATACGGATAGGGGATCAGATGCAACCCAATAAACACCATCCTGACCGCACCCATAGCCACAACAGCCTGTATGTACAGACGGCGGTGGCGGATGGCGGGCTTTATAACCTCGTAAAAAAACGGGTGGACGGTAAACCCAATGCCCAGCCGAAACAGCGTACCGAGCGTCTCGGTATTGACCGATGTCCAGTCGGGGTAGGCGAGTAAATGCAGGTAGCCAAAATGAGTGGCAAACGCGCCGGCCAGCGAGAGCAGATAGCCGCCAAAGGCCAGCATAAGCCGGTTGCCCGACCGCCACCCAATCAGCAGGGCCACCAGGGCCAGCAGCAGGCAGATAATGACCTGCGCCCCGTTGCGAATGCTTTCCAGCAGAGCCGTACCGGCATAAACAGCCTGTCGGAAGAGCCACACATCAACCTCATGAGACCCCACGTGGCTCTCGGTACGCAACAGCAGGGGCAGGGTGGCACGGGGGGGCAGCGCAACGGGAAACGCCAAATTGAAGGACGGAAAAAACCGCTCACCCAGCGGGGTGGTACTCCTGACCGTCCCCACCGAGTCGAAGCGGTTGCCCCGCCCAACAAACAGCGTAGCTCCCCGGCTGCAGCGGTAGTGCGGCATGGTCAGCACCAGCATCTGGGTCTGGCTGGTGGTGTTGGTGAGTTCGATAAACGCCCAGCCAATGGGTATATGAACCGCGTTGCCATACGCAACAACGCCGGGGTTTCTGTTGGGGCGAAACTGCTGCCGGATGGCGGCCATGACCTGCGGAAGCGAATCGGTTCGGGAAAGCCGAAAATCAGGGCTTATCCGCATCCGGCTGTTGAGCGGCCCGGATTCAAACCGAGGGCCAACGACGTAGCCCGACCCGCCGACAATGAGCGGGGCGGCCACGGGCGGACCGGTCAGCCGACTGAACAGGCGCACGGCAAACGACCCGAGGGAGATACCCACCAGCAGGACCAGTAAACCCCTATTCATTTTTCTGTTCATGCCCTGTAGCTGCCGGTAGCCGGGCAGTTTCTGGCGTATGGCTGGCGTACGCTACGGTAAAGTACGGCTACCCGACTGGTTCGACCTGAAAAAAGGCCGAAATCAGGCCAAAAATACCTCGACCGAGGTATGTTTTTTGGCTGTTCGAAGCGGGAATTTTGCGGACTGGTATGGCTGCACGGCTATTCACGTATACCTTTTCTTTGTTAACCCACGTATTATGTATAAGTATCTGACAGGTTTCGCCCTGCTCATCAGCCAGATGGCCACTGCCCAGGTGAAGGACTGGCTGGCCGGGGTTAAAATGGATAATATGCTCTTCCCGTCCTATATCCTGGCCCACGCCGGTTGGGACGACAGCGAGAACGACACCCTCGACGTAGCCGGCAAACCCTTCTACATCATCACCGAAGACGGCACCTCGCAGGTGGGTGTGGAACTGGACCTGACCAGCCGGGCCGAGGTGAAGATCGAGCTGCTGCCTTCCGAGATCAACACCTACAGCGTGTATCAGAGTCAGCTCGACAAAGGGCAATATGGCATCTACCCCAAGGTCAACTACAAGTACGATGTCATGCGGAGCCGCACCCAGCCGGGGCCGGTGAACCTGGTGTTTGTGCTGTCGGTGAATGGCAAAAAAGTAGACCAGGAAACCCAGACCGTCAGCCTGCGGGCCATTTCGGAATGCCCCTTCTACCTGGCCGACGAAGAGGACGAAACCGAGGAAGACCTGGGTTACATGTTTGCCGCCTACGTCAATGAAGACGACCCGCGCATCGACGCCTTTTTGAAGGAAGCCCTCAAAACGGGCCTTGTCAGCAGCTTTGCGGGCTATCAGGGCAGCGAGGCCGAGGTCATCGCGCAGGTGGCCGCCGTGTGGGCCACGCTGGGACACCGGGGCGTTCGCTACAGCAGCATCACCAACACCAGCAGCAGCAGCCAATCGGTGTTTTCGCAGCGGGTGCGTAGCCTGGGCGACGTACTCAACAACAACCAGGCGAATTGCGTCGATGGGTCCGTGTTCATGTGTTCGGTGCTCAAAGCCATCGACATCCATTCGTTTCTGGTGAAGGTACCCGGCCACTGCTACATGGGCTTTTACTTGGATGAAAAAAAGACGAAACCCTACTTCATCGAAACCACGTCGATTGGCGACGCGGGGCTTGCGGGCCTGAAGATCGGGTCGGAGCCAGCCAAAAAGCAGGCGATGGCCAGTCTGCGCGGGGCAGCGGCAGCGGCCCGCAAGGACTATATGGCCAACGCAAAGGAATTTAACAAAGACGATTCGGAGTACCTGAAGATCGACATCGACGAGGCCCGCGAGATCGTAAAACCGCTTGCCCAATAACTACCAACTCCCGTTTATCCACGGCTACTTACCATGCGTAAGGCAACCTGTCTGATTACCCTGATGGCCCTGACCGGGGCCTGTTCGTCCGGCTCCCAACAGCCTGCCACCAACACCACACAGGCCGTGGTGGGAGCCAACACCGACAAACACGGCTGCAAAGAGTTGGCGGGCTACCACTGGTCGGCCGTGCAGCAGAAATGCGTCCGGCTGTCGGAAGCAGGCATCAAACTGGCCTCCGCCAACCCCACCGACACGCTGGCGGCTTACCTGCTGTTTGCCTCGCCCGACACCGACGAACAGGCCGAAGTGTTTTTGCCTGGCCAACCGGGGCGACTCCTGCCCAAAGTGCCCGGCGAAGGGGCCGGTAGCTGGACGCTCGATACGCTGACACTGAGCTACTGGAAGGGCATGTACAGCCTGAGCGGGGCGAAGGGAACGGTGCGCTACGAAGGCCACATGGTGGTGGAGGAGACCGCTGCGGTCGATTCGCTCCCGGGTGCCGTCGACGTACCGACAAGGCTGATGGGTACGTGGACCAGTGTGGACGATCCCAACGAAAGCTTTGCCATTGCCGGCAAAACCCTGACGCGCTATTACGACGGCAAAAAACGACTGGCACTGACGGTCGCCTACGTACCCGACTGCAAGGGCACGGCGTGCGCGGGCCGCCAAAGCCCCTACGGCTGCCTCACAACGGCGGGTCAATTCGACATCGACTGCCAGACCATTGGCGTCATTACACACACCGAACTGGCCCTCTCGGTGGGCAGCACCGAACAAGTTGCCCGCTACCGGAAAAACAACCGCCACTGACCTTGGTGTCACTCCTGTTTCACTCAAAAAAAAACCAATTTTCTAATGAAAAAGCAATTACTCGTTGCATTCGCGCTATCGCTGTTCAGTGCTACCGCCACGTTCGCTCAGACGGGAAATGTAATATCTGGCGATGGCACACGGTCGGTACCCCCACCCCCCCGGGAGGACATCCCGGCCATCGGTGTCCAGTCAAACTGGCGGCTGCCGGTAAACGAATCATTGAGTGCCAAGTCCGCCGATGGCACGATTGCCAATCTGACCCTGAGGAAAAATGCCCTCGTTGCCGAAAAGACCGTCATGGCCACCTCAGGCGACGATATGGGACCCCAGACAAGCGAAGTCTGGTCGATACCGCTTTCGGGGTCGGTTAACGAATTAGTCCTTAAACAGGACGGCAATCTGGTGGTACTCGACACAAACAAGCAGGTGCTGTGGCAAACCAACACGGCAGACCGGGGTCATTTGCTTAAGTTTTACAGCGATGGCGTACTGGACCTGTTCGATAAAGCGGACCGTTCCGTTTGGCGTCGATAGGTGGGTTTAGGGCCACCATTCCCCACAACTACCCGCACGGGCAGGGAAAATTCCTGGTGTTGCCCCTACGTTTGGCCGGATTAGCCATCCAGACGCCTACTCTCCCTATTAACCAAACGCCTGCGTGCAGACGCACAACAACCGGACGATGCAACAAACTGGTACTACGACTGCGCCGGCAGACAACTCGCCCCGCCTGAGTCTGTACGTAGCTGCGCTGAGAGAGCGGCAGCACCGATCTGTCAACCTGCTGATGAGTATGGAGTCGAATGCTAATTATACCTGGCTGCTGTGGCAAAACGGCGAACGTGTGCTGCTGCCCCGCACCCTGAAATACATAGAGGGTCAATTGCCACCGAAACAGTTTATCCGCCTGCGTCGGAACTACACGGCCAACATTGACTACATCGTGCGTGCAGAAACCAACGAGTATGGCAGGCTGGTGGTCCGGCTGCAAAATGGTGACCAGGTGGAGGTAGCCCGGCGGCTCATCGTGCGGGTACGTCGGCAACTCAGCCTGCTTCTGCACTGACTATGAACGCCTGTTCATCTACTTCTTTTTATTCATTGCCAACCAACTTTATGTTTCGCTAACCCTTTACGTTCCCCGCTGCTGACGGGTGCAGCCCCGTACTTTGCCCTGACCACCGCCCAACGCGCGAACTGGGCAGCGACAACCGCCCGTTTCGAATGGTGGCCTGACGAAGAGGCAACAAAAAAAGGCCGGTACGCTGACGACGTGCCGGCCTTTTTTTTGGTACAAAACGGCCTGGAATGGGGCCTGTATCTGGCGGGTTGTTCTCGGCCCAACGGGAAAAATTACGGGGAATTGGTTGATTCAGGGCTAAATAGGGCTAAAAATACCTCGACCGAGGTATTTTTTTTGCCCCCGCCGTGGCTGTGCTTTGCAGCACGCTATGAACGCCCGTCTATTCATAGAAAATCTAATTCGTTAACTCTCTTTTTTTCATCGTCTATGCTCCGCAAATTTTTACCCACATCACTCTTCACGGGCGCGGCTCTGCTGCTCGCCCTCACCACCGCCCAGGCCCAAACCGGCTCGGTAGGCATCAACACCGACGGTTCCAACGCCGACAATTCGGCCCTGCTCGATGTGAAGAGCACCACCCAGGGCGTACTCGTGCCCCGCATGAATGCCCAGCAGCGCGGCCTCATCGGCAGCCCCGCCACGGGTCTGCTCGTATACCAGACCGACGGCTCGGCTGGTTTCTACTTCTACAACGGCACCGCCTGGACCTCGCTCAGCAGTGCCGGAGCCACCGGCCCACAGGGGCCACAAGGTATCAAAGGTGATAAGGGCGACAAAGGTGATATGGGTACGCCCGGCCTGACGGGTGCTACCGGCCCGCAGGGACCCCAGGGAATTAAAGGCGATGCCGGTGCCACAGGTCTGACGGGTCCGGCTGGTGCTACTGGCCCGCAGGGACCTCAGGGCATCAAAGGCGACAAGGGTGATGCCGGAGCCGCTGGTGCCACGGGTCCACAAGGCCCTATTGGCCTAACCGGCCCGACGGGTGCAATGGGTCCGCAAGGTGTGAAAGGTGACGCGGGTGCCACGGGGCCAGCCGGAGCTACGGGTCCACAAGGCCCCATCGGTCTGACGGGTCCGACAGGTGCACAAGGACCAGTTGGGGCGACTGGAGCTACTGGCCCACAAGGCACCGCCGGACAGGGCGTACCCACGGGCGGCACCGCCGGGCAGGTGCTGAGCAAAATTGACGGTACCAACTACAACACGCAATGGACCACGCCTTCAGGTGGCAGTAGCACCTACCCCAACGTGGAGCTCAGTGTTAACAATACCACTCAGCAAACGATCTCGGCTTATATCCTTTCAACCAGTTACAACACCCTCACCTTGTCGTCAGTTAATGATGCCAACGCCAGTCTTACCGGTGGAAATGCCTGGGATGGCACCACCTTCAGAGTAGGTAGCAGTGGGGCTGGTTGGTATCAGTTTACGGGACAGTTCATCTGCGTAGCGTCCGGTTCGAACCAAGTAGCTGTTATTGGTATTCAGGTTGCCCTCGACAAAAACAACGCTTTTGGTACATCGCCGAGTGCAGGTACGTACCCGATTGTTGCGACCAATGATTACACTAATTCCAATCGTGGAAATGTTAAAAATGTTGCTTCAATAAGCACCGTCTTATACCTGTCTGCTAACGATTTTATTAACCTGCGGGCACAGTCATCCGGTAACGGTACTAATGCTTACACCAGCACCAATGGCACTACGCACCTGCGCATTGTGCGGCTAAAGTAAGTAGCTGACTACCCATCACTTAACTCCCTATAACCTATGTCTTCATACGACGCTCATTACAAAATTCCCCGCGAAAAGGTCTTTGACGTTCAGGAAGCCAACGACCCAGAGGATGTCATCAAGCCAATTCCTCTGCTTGTTCAGGGGCAGGGTACGTTTATCTTTAAGCACAGTCAACGCTTTTACGATAGGGTTGAAGTGTCTTCTCTCCCTATTCAGCCACTTCATGTTAATTTCTGTACGTCTGATTTTTCAATAGACCAGAAAACGGGTGAAAAAATTTACAGAGAACTTTTTCACCTCATCATTGACAGCTACAGAGAAACCACGCTACTGAACGTGCAGGGAGAGATTGTAGGTAGCGATCATTGCGGTGTGGTGCGAAGCGATTATGCGTTCTACTGGATTAGTCTTGACCTCCTCGATGCTGAGAACGGTGAGATGTATATCCGCTTTGGCCGTGGGGAAGCGAGATTGGAAACAGAAGTCTTTCACTACCGTGTGCCTGTTGCCAAAATGTATGATTTCCGGCAGCTTTCACAAGCTTTGGCGAGTCCGTATGTACAGCCGATGCGCCTGCTTCGCGACCCCGTTATTGGCACCGTTCCACTGGTGGTAAAGAACACCGACAGCCTTACCATGGCGGACGTAGCGGCTAACAACGCAATGCCTAAGGCCGCGCTTTCGGCGGTAGGGCAAAAGTTGTATGACATCGTGGCAGGCCAAAACTTTGTGCTGGATACCCCCGACTTTCCCCATTTCAGCGATGCCATCAAGCGCAGCATCGAATCGAAAAATGGCTGGTGCTATAAGAAGCTACAGGAAAAGGCAAAGGAATTTGGGCCAAATTCAGATGAGGTCTATCTCCGCATCACCCTTGGCAAAGCGGGTGGTGAATCGCCGGGTATTCCGTTTGTGATGGAGATATGGCCGCCTCAGTGTTTTTCGCCCATCCATCAGCACGCCGGGGCCAACGCCATCATCCGGGTGTTGTCGGGCGAAATCGGGGTTTCGCTGTTCCCTTTTCTTGCGAAGGGTACCGCCCTGAGCAACCAGGTGGAAGTAGCCCCGTTTGCCAAAGCATCTTTTGCGAAAGACCAGATTACCTGGATAAGCCCGCTGCTGAACCAAACCCATCAGCTACGCAACAACGCAGCATTAGGCGGGCTACCCTGCATCACTATCCAGTGCTACATGTATGATGAGGCAGATACGGGCCACTATCCATTCTTCGATTATGTAGATGATGATGGCACCGTTCATCAGTTCACGCCCAACTCGGACCTGGAATTCCCCGAATTCAAAAAGATAATGGAGAAGGAGTGGAATGAGCCAATGTCTGCAAACCTTATTGCTTCCTTAGAATCACTAACGATTTTTTCATGAGAATACATCTCCTCCTCTCCCTGTTCGCCATAGCGGGTAGCGCAGTGGCCCAGCCCACGTTACGCATTGGGGCCAACACCCGTGTGGTGGGCAGTAGCACCGTGCGGCTTGTCTACGGTGGCGGTACCCTCACTAACAACGGTACGCTGAACGTACCTGCCGGGTCGCTGATCGCCAACGGCCCCACCACCTACGGCGGGGCCGGGGCGGCTACCGTCGCCAGCGTCACGTTTCGGCACACCACCGGCAGCAGTGCGCTCAACAGCCTGCTGTCGGTCACGGACCGCGCCACGCTGTCGGCCAATGCCGCCCTCAACGCCAACGGCCAGTTGTACCTGCGCACCGACCAGTTTCCCAACGCCGACTTAGTCAACGACGGGCTGCTGACGGGAACGGTGCAGGGCTTAGTCACCAAAGCCACCGTCACCACCGGAGCTACGCCCTACGCCAGCCAGTTATCGACCAACGTGTCGGGCAGTGTCATGCGGTATCAGTGGCAGTCGTCGCCCAACAATGGCCAGTTCACCGACGTACCGGGAGCCACCCAGCCCACCTACACCGCCAACGTAACGGCCAGCGAGTACTACCGCTGTCTGCTCACCACCAGCAACACCAATTACAGCCAGACGACGCCCGCCCGGTTTTTGGAATACACGGGTACGCCCGCCAACCAGACGGTGTGCCGCAGCAGTTCGGTGACGCTAAAGGCCGTTACAACCGGCAGCCGTTACGAGTGGTACCGCAACGGCAAGACCGTAGCCAACCGGCTCACCGAGGTCGCCAGCGCGTATGTCGGCACCAAAACGGCCAGCCTGACGCTGGTCAACGCCCAGGCGGGGGGGACGTTCTACTGCAAGGTGTTTGCCGCTGATGGCAGCTTCGTCTTCGATGGCCCCTACATGGTGATGGTCGATTTCAGTTGCACGACCCCCGGTGCGCGCATAGCGGCTTCGGCAGAGGTTCGTATCGAGGTGCCGCTGTCGGTGGTGCTGCTGCCCAACCCCGTTGTGGGTGGTCAGTTGCGGGCCATCGTCCGGGGTGCGGAGGGCCAGCCGCTGCGGGCGGAGTTAGTGGATTTGCAGGGTCAGGTGCGGCAGCAGCAGCAGTGGGCGGGTGCAGAAACGGAGCAGGGCATCGAGTGGACCATCAGCGACCGCCCCGCCGGGCTGTATCTGTTGCGGGTGCAAACGCCCACGCAGATCACAACGGCGAAAGTGATCCATCAGGGGTAAATAAACAGCGTAGCGAAGGTCGTCTTCGCTACGCTGTTCCTGAAAACACCCCCAACCCCGAATCCACGGCGGCCCTAAAGGGGGCTAAAACCTCCGGGTCCAAAAGCCCCCTTTAGGGCCGCCGTGGATTCGGGGTTGGGGTGCTTTCAGCCAGTTTCTTACGTGTGTCAAACCATAAACTAATTCGCTCAGAAAGATGAAAAGCAGCGTTCTCACTATCGTAGCCGTTTTGACAGCCCTGGCCAGTCAGGCCCAAACCAACACCAGCGTCGTGAGCCAGACCGGCAACGCCCAATCGGCCACCGCCAGGCAAACCGGCTCGGCCAACGAGTCCACCATCCGCCAACTGACGGGAACCAGTGCCACGCCCAACAATGGAAACGTGGCTTCCACGAGTCAGGTCGCCACGGGTACCGGCGCAAACCCCAACCAGGCGTTTGTTAACCAGCTCAACGGCTCGTTCTTCAACCGGGGTACTATCAGCCAGAAAACCGGCTCGGGCAACCAGGCCACCATCAGCCAGAGCGGGAACTCGGGCGGGGCGGGACTGTTTGGCTCGTCGGTTGCGGCCCTCGGCAACCAGGCCAGCATCAGCCAGACGGGGTCCGACAACAAGCAGGTGAGCATCACCCAGAACGGGGGTACGCTGGGGGCCAGCCAGGCCAACGACGCCCGCATCACGCAGGTGGGCACCCTGCTGGACGGGGCCGGTACGCTCGGCGGCACGGTCATCGAGCAGAACAACCTCTCGAAGGGCAACTCGGCCACCATCAGCCAGGGTACGGCCAACGGGTCGGCCACCCGCAATACGGCCACCCTGTTGCAAAACGACGACAGCCAGCGCAATACGGCCAGCATCAGTCAGGAAGGAGCCGACAAAATGGCCAATGTGCAGCAGACGGGCCAGAGTTCGGACAATAAGACCACGGTGGTTCAGTTGGGCGGCATGGGCGAGGTAACCGTATTGCAGAACGACGTGTCCCGAAACAACGAAGCAACCCTGACGCAGACTGCTACGGCGCAGGGTGTAAATCAGGGGAGCATCTTTCAAACGACCAACAGCCAATACAATCGGGCCACGCTCGAGCAGGCCGGCACAGACGGTACGGCCCTGATTAGTCAGGAGAACCAGTCGGCCAACAACGATGCCCTGATTCGGCAGGGCGCGGGCGGCACCAACAACGTAGCGGCTGTAACGCAGACCTATGCCTACGCCGGGGGCAGTGCGGGAGCCAACACGGTACTTGGCAGCGGCAACTCGGCCACCATCAGCCAGAACCAGACCACCAACAGCGTACAGGGCAACGTAGCCGCCATTACGCAAGGGTCGTTCGATGTCTCGCCCGCTACGGGTACGGTGGTGATCTCGACCGGCAACACGGCGGGCGTGGCCCAGGAAAACGATCTGAACATAGCGAACCTGGTTCAGGTCGGCACGGGCAACGGGGCCACCGTCACGCAGAACGGCAACAGCACGCTGAAAGGCGTTGATGGCATAACCCCAAACGACACGGCGGGCCAGTTCGGTACCAGCAACGTGCTGACCGTAACGCAGACCGGCTCGCTGACCAGTGCCAACTTCAGCAACGTAATCCAGATCGGCACCGGCAACGTCAGCACCATCACGCAGAGCGTACCAACCACGCCTGTACCGGATTGTTGCGAGCGTTAGGTAACCCCTCCAGCCGGGTCTCGTCAGCCGTTCGCCAGTACAACGCGGAGCCTGCCCCCCAACAAATTGTCACCTTTTAAACAACCCGTAAATAAGTATGAAACTCAAAATCAGTTTAGTAACGGCCCTTCTCGTACCGTTCACGTTCGCGGTACAGGCCCAGTTTACCTCTACGCATACGAATGGGCAGACCTTTGGGCAATCACAGTTCTTTCAACCCTTTAGTCAGCAAGGGCCAGCCGAAGAGAATCCACCACCATCGGAGGAATCAGCACAACCACAGCCCAACAACGCCACGATTACCCAGAATGGCCTCTCCCAAACGGCCAATGTAGGTCAGAACGGCGTCGGCCTCACGGGTACCATCTCGCAGGTAGGTACGATCACCACCAACAAGAATAACGACGGCTTCATTGGTCAGTCTGGCACGGGTCATACCGCCACGGTAAACCAGAACAACGGCAGCACTTTCAACCGGGGAGCCATTGTCCAGGTCAACGCCAGTGGCAGCAGCAGCGGGGGCAACACGGCCATTATTTCCCAGAGCAACGGATCGGGGGGTACCAGCCTGCGCAGTGGCGACCCGAACGTCTCGACCGGCGGGGCCGGTAACTGGGCGGGCGTGGCCCAGGTGGGCAGCGGCAACACGGCCACCATCACCGCCAACGGACCCAACACGACGGTAAACTTCGCCGAGACGTGGCAGAAAGGCCAGACGAACACGGCCAGCACGATCCAGGGCAAGGGTCAGGACAACCGGGCGGAGATTTTCCAGGGCGACGACACGCGGGGCAACACACCCTTGATGCCACCGGGTGTGGGGGTGAATGTGGATGTGACGGGCAACACGGCCACCGTTGACCAGAAGAGGTCCAGCACCAACGACGCCTTTATCCGCCAGTTCAGCAACACCAACACGGCCACCATCAACCAGAATACGGCTACCAGCACGGGCAACATTGCCAGTGTGCAGCAGGGAGACGGAAGCGACGTAATGGGGCAAGCCGGCAATGTGGCCACCGTAGCGCAAACCAGCAGCAGTGCCAGCAATACCGCAACGGTAGCGCAAACAGGAGCCAACGGCACGGTGGATGTAAGTCAGCAGAACAGTTCTACCGATAACATTGCCACCATTAAGCAAATTTCGGGCAGCGGCCTGAAAATGAGCTTGCAGCAAAGCTACGGAGCCAATCGCAACACCACTACGACCAACCAATACGGTACCAACAGCGAAATATCGGTCGAGCAGGTGGCTTCCAGCGATAATAAAGCCACGATCAATCAGGGAGCGGCCAGCACCACCAGCTCGAACAACAAGGCGCGGGTGTATCAGAAAGATGGTTCGCAGCAGGGCGAGATCACCATTAATCAGAACCTGACCACAGATGGTTCGGCCAACTACGCTCAGGTTGAGCAGGCGTATCCCAGCGGTACCTCAACGGCCAACAAGGCAACCGTTAACCAGGAAGGCAGCCGCAACGTAACGCGCCTGGGCCAGACGGGTGTTGGCAATCACATGGCTATGATTACCCAGGCGGGTAACAACAACCTCGTGCAGGGTCCCGGTACGTCGATCTACGAAGTTGGCCCAATGGCCACTCAGAAAGGGGATGGCAACAAAATGACGGTGTCGCAAACCTCGCCCGATGGTCAAAACACAACCATCTTCAACACGGCAATTCTGAGTCAGGATGGCATAACCAACACCATTGACCTGACTCAGACGGCCAACACCGTAAACAACATCTCGACCATCTCGCAGATGGGAACCAGCAACATGGCCACCGTTACGCAGACCGGTGGTAGCCCGGCCATTAACTAACGGCTTCCCAAGCCAGCGTTTACCCATAAACTCGTTCCGGTAGCTGTCCGGGGCGAGTTTTTTAGCACCCGGCTGAATCTACCTGCGCAACCACCTGAACACGCCATCCAACAAAATGAAAAAACCGGCAGACCAACACGACGTACCGGCTTCATCAGTCAGTAACGAGTACGACGCCGAACAGGCCGAAGAAGCCCGGTTGGCAACCGAATTCTCCCGACTCCACCACCTATATCGCCGGGCTGGGTACGAATATTATGAGCGACTCAAATCCACTTCAGACTGGCATGACAAGGACATTCTCCGCCCGTAACCTACCTTATCTGATGATTTACCGATTGTCATTCGTACTGTGTCCGCCCGCAGTGACAGCTTTTTAGTTTTCCTCAACTTACGCATGCGGCTCTGCTTTGCTGGCCAGTGCATTGGTTGAACCAGGGTTTAGATTCCGTCTGACTTGTCCTGAAATCGAATGATTGTGCAAGCACCATTGAATACCCATGACAACTTGATACGGGTCGGGCAGCTTGTGCCGTCCATTTGCCTATCTTGCAGAGCTTCAGCCTTAAGCTCATCAACATTACTGGTACTGGTTAGTCCTTCCTGAAATCTGGGCTGGAATGTAGAATGCCTCATCGAGGCAATTGTTGAATTCACTGGTGATCTCTTTACGAGAATCCCGTATAGAAAAATCTTTAGACTTATCTGCATTCCCTGAAGTCTTTGTATACCTATACTCAGTCATCAAGATGGAAAAGCAAATCCCAACCCTGCCCGTTGTCAATCCACAGGCCGCTGGTATTGATATCGGCTCCCGCGAGCATTGGGTCGCCGTCGACCAGAACAAAGAAAACGTACGCTCCTTTGGGGTCTATACCCAGGACCATCAGCAACTCATCGATCATCTGCGACAGCATGGCATTACTTCCGTGGCTATGGAGAGTACGGGCACCTACTGGCAGACGCTTTTCAATGCCTTGCAACAAGCAGGCTTTGCCGTACTCTTGGTCAGTGGTAGTCAAACCAAGAACGTCCAGGGTCGCAAAACGGACTTGATTGATTGTCTATGGATTCAAAAGCTCCACTCGCTGGGGCTATTGTCAGGTAGTTTTCTGCTAAGCGATGCGCTACAAGAGTTGCGTACCTACTATTATCATCGTCAGCATCTGATCGAACAATTGGCTACCTACACCCACAAAATGCAGAAAGCGCTTCGGCTGATGAACCTGCGCTTAGACGTAGCCATTCGGGACATCACCAGTAAGTCGGGCCTGGCGATTATTAATGCTGTTTTAGGCGGTCAGCGCGATCCCCATGAGTTGGCTTCCTTGGTGGATATTCGCATGAAACGATCTAAAGAAGAGATCGCTCAATCGCTGCAAGGGAATTGGCGACAGGAGCACCTCTTCGAGTTGAAAGCAGCCCTGGGCTTCTACCGCCAGTACCAACATGCTTTACTCGACTGCGACCAAGTGATTGAACAGGCGCTGCGACGGAATATTCCGGCCGAATTAATTATCCAACCGGCCCCTAAAACTCCCGAAACAGCGAAGAAGAAAAGCAGCAAGAATGCGCCATCCTTTGCCATCTCGGGGCTGGCCTATCAGTATTTTAAAACGGATTTGTTTGCCATCTCGGGCGTCAGTCACAGTACGGTACTTTGTCTGTTGACTACCTTAGGTAAGGATATTCATAAATTTGGCTCGGCCAAAAGCTTTGCCAGTTGGTTACGGTTGGTACCTAACAATAAAATCAGTGGGGGGCGCATCATCAGTCATCGTACGCCCACGGGCAAATCCTCCATCGCTATCGCTTTGCGGCAGGCGGCTAACTCGATTGGCAATCAAGCCAATCATGAGTTGAGTCCCTTTTTCAAACGCATTGCTTATAAGAAAGGGCGAGTGGCGGCTATCACGGCCACAGCTCGCAAGCTGGCGGTGATTATTTGGAACATGCTGACCAAAGAGGAGCCTTACAAAAAAGCTCAGGTCATGGATAAGGCCCAAAAAACAAAGGCAGCCGGTTTACGGCAAGTGCAACGACGTTTGGTGGCTTTAGACTTAAGCCAGGATGAGTTGATGAGATTGTTTGCAAAAGCCTCTTTGTCAGTGGAATAGCTGTTAGTTGTATAGAAAGCGTTGACCGTTTTGTAGATAATCCGGCTTTATATTGACCGATTGAAGTTAGTCCGGTTTTTCATTGTCCAGGACACTATCCATCACTTTCTTGTGATAGTAGTTCTTCCACCAGCGTTTCAGTTTTCCTTCCCCTTGATGAGCCTGATCGGGGACCAGCATATCACAACTCATGTGAGGTCGTTTGTAGTTGTAAAGGAAAACCGCCTGCTGTAATACTAGCTGAGCTTGTACCAGCGAGTTGACCACATGATGAGCCAGGTACTCGTTTTTAATGATGCCGTTGGCCCGTTCGGCAATCGCATTCTCCAGCGGGTCGCCGTTCTCGGTCATACTGATCTGGATCTGAAAGGCGTCCAGTTGGGTGACGTACTCGACACTGCAATACTGGATGCCCCGGTCGGACCGGGGCGCCGGAGCGATGATGAATTAAAGACGGCCCCTTTTTCAAATCAATGTGTTCCAAGGCCATCTGTAAAGCCGCTTTGCAATGGACGGCCTGCAAGGTCGGAGCCACACCATAGCCCATAATCCGTTTAGAATACGCATACGTTACCAACGAAATGTACAAGCAACCGTAGTGGGTGAACCAGTAAGTAATGTCGGACACCCACACTTGATTGGGTCGGTCTATAACCAGTTCTTTGATCAGGTTGGGATACTTTCGGAATCGATGCTGGGAAAATGTTGTCCGCACACTACGCCTTCGCTTCCTGATTAACAGGCCTTTATGAGCCAGTAGATCAAAAAGAGCGTCTCGGCCCATTTTTATCCCCGTTGTCTTAATCGTTTCGTTGAGCAGGTCGTAAAGTTTGCGACCTCCCATCTGGGGATGGTCTTTTCGCAATGCCTTCACTAAGTCAACGACCATTGCCTGGTCATCACCATCACGCTGTGGCGATTGCCGCTGCCAGTATTGATAATATGCCTGTCGGCTAAAACCAATCGGACCGATTTCTATGATCTAAACAAGCACGGGCGTATATTTTTTGTCATAATTTCGGTCTTCCCGAACGCAGGCAAAAACGCGTAGCACTAACTTGTTGCGGACGTTATTGAGCACCAGCA
>Ga0123337_10001777_pt1 | contig 26418 bp, 20 predicted proteins | sample frozenSSSSmetaG_FD_89792 | JGI IMG/M metagenome (GOLD analysis project Ga0123337, IMG submission 89792) | Glacier valley bacterial and archeal communities from Borup Fiord, Nunavut, Canada, to study Microbial Dark Matter (Phase II) -... | ecosystem: Environmental > Aquatic > Freshwater > Ice >...
AGATGGTGCATTTGCCGGGTTTGTCAGACTTGATCCACGGGTGCATCGGCGACTGGTAGAACTTGATTTTGCGCGCAGTGTCCGTGGCGACGGGGCTGGCTGGCGCGGACGTCGGATGTTTGGCGGCAAACCAGCCGCCGGCCCCGGCGAGGGCGGCAATGAGGACGAGAAAGGGAAGGTGTTTTGCGTTCATGGCGTGACGTCCTGACTGGTGAGGAAACAAAGCTCGGCCCCGGCGAAGGCTTGCTCGGCGCGGGTGTCGGTGAGCTTGAGCTCGGTTTCGAGGAGCATTTTTTCGGCGGTGAGCACGGCGGGAAGTTGGACGCGGCCGGTTTCGTAGTCGCGTTGCGCGGCGGCGGCGGAGGCGCGGGCGAGGGGGACGAGTTCGTTCTCGTAGCGTTTCACCTGAGTGAAGCTGGAAGTGGCGCGGGTGTGCGCGGCGGCGACCATGTTGGTGATCTCGGCTTCGCCGGTCTCGACGTCGGCGCGGGCGGCGGTGAGACGGCTTAACGCTTCGCGGCGCGCGCCGTCGGTGCGGCCGGATTGAAACCACGGAAGCGAAAACGAGATGCCGGTGTCGTAGCTGCTGATGCCTTCGCCGGAGCCTTTCATTTGGCGGGCGGTGACGGAGACCTCGGGATCGATGGAGCGGTTTTTGCGGACGACGGCGAGGCGGGCTTGGGCGACATCGGCTTGTTTGAGGGCGATGGCGATGTCGGGGCTCATCGCGCGTGCGCGGGCCACGGCGTCGGGCAGGCTGAGCATGGGAGGGGCGGGGGTGGGCAACGTGAGGGCGGGGATGGGCGTCTCGACGGGGCGAAGCATGAGGGCGTTGAGCGCGGCGGTTTCCTGAGTGCGGGCCGATTCCAAGTCGGTGCGGTCGGCGTCGATGCGGGCGAGGTCGGTTTCGAGGGCGAGTAACTCGGACTGCGGACGGAGGCCGGTCTCGTAGGAGCGGCGGGCGAGGGCGAGCGTCTGGGCGAGGTTGTCGTGGAGAAGGCGGTTGACCGAGAGACGTTCATCGGCGGCGGCGAGTTTGGTGAACGCGGTGCGCGCTTGGTTGAGGAGCATCCATTCGCGTTTGCGAGTTTCGGCATTTGCGACGCCGGCCTCGGCGGAGGCGGCCTTGGCGCGAAGCTGGTTGCGTCCGCTGAGGGGAAGTTCTTGGGAGACGGAGACTTCGAGTTCGTTGTAGGTGTTGAGCTTGGTGGTGGCGGCGTTGTTTGCGGTGTCGTCGCGCTTGAGATCGATCCCGACGCGTGGGTCGGCCCAGGCGCTTTCCTGTCCGATGCGGGCTTGGGCGGCGTCGGTGTTTGCGCGGGCGGCAGCGAGGGCAGGGTGGTGGGCGCGGATCTCGGCAAAGACGTCCGAAAGGGTCAGCGGTGCGGGTGCAGGAGTCTCGGCGCGGGTGCACGCCGCTCCTGCGGCCAAAGTCAGAATAATGAGAATCGGCAGACGCATGTGACCAGTGATACGTCGTTCGCCGGCCAATCCCTTGATAAAAAGCGCCTCGGGAGCTTTTTCTGCGGGATTACGCCGACACTGCGACGCGCGACTCTGTTGGTCGCACGGTGGTGCCATCCATCCAGGAACCACCGATGAGGGTCGCGCGAGGAAAGAGCGGCACGCCGGTCTCGTTGTTGTGCAGCAGGGTCACCAGCATATCCACGGACGCCTCGCCGGTGAGGTCGTTGTGCTGCTCCATGCCGGCCCAGTCTTCGCAGCCGCGGCGGCGCTCCAACTGGATCAGGCCGACGTCGCGAGGGGCTTGCACGCCGATGCCGGACAGCCACTCGCGAACTACGGTGTGCAGGGTGAAGATGACGTCGGGGCGGTGCTTGCGAAACCAGGTGTGAAATTTTCCCGGGGCCGCGCGGGCGGACTCGACGCCGTAAAACCCCGGCAGGCGATTGGAGGCGGGAAGTTTTTTTTGGGCGGCCCAGAAACCTGCGCTGAAACGCTCCTCCACCAGGCGGTCGATGCTCTCCTCAAGGACAAGGGCGGGGCGTTGGTAGCCGAGCCGGCGGGCGTGCTCCATCGCCTCCAGCACCAAGGCGTGATGATCCGCGCTGGCAAACGACAGGGTAGGCTCGTGCGTGCGCACACCGGTGACCACCACGGCGTGCCGCTGCCACGTCACAGAGAAACGCGACGGCAGGCGGTTCTCATTCATCAGGCCGACGACGATCACACCGCGAATGCCGCGGGCGCGCAGGATGCGGTTGAGTTGTTCTCCGTAGAGGCCGGGCTCGTGCAGCCAAAATTCATCGAGCGCGTAGCCGTGTTGCGCCGCCCTTCGCCGGCAACCGTAAACATAGGAGGGGATGGTCGGGTGGCGTGCGAAGGCCTTGGGGTCGAGGTTGGCGTTGAGCAGCGCGAACGTGCGCTGATAACCGGCCGGATGCGCCTTACGGAGCTCGACCATGAGCTGGGCGACCACGGGGTTCTTGGCGTAGCCGAGTTCGCGGGCGATGCGCTCGATGCGCTCGCGGGTCGCCGCCGGGATCTGCGGGTTGTGACGCAGCGCGAGCGAGACGGTGTTTTTTGATAAACCCGCTTTCTCGGCAATCATGGTCATGGTTACGCGTGGCATTCGGCATTACTGTCAAGTAACGCGCGCGTTTACCAATCGCAAAATTCGACCGATTGTTTTCATCTCCGGCTTTCACCCCTCTGTCTCCCTATGTTTACCATTGGCATTGATTACGGCACCAACTCCGTCCGCGCCCTTGTCGTCCGCACCAAAGACGGCGCCGAGCTCGGCACCGGCGTGGTCAACTATCCCAGCGGGACGCAAGGCGTGCTGCTTGATCCCAAGGACCACAACCTTGCCCGTCAAAACCCGGCAGACCATCTGCTCGGCCTGGAAAAATCCATCAAGCTCGCCCTCGCGCAGGCGAAGAAGACCAAGGGTTTCGATGCCCGCCAGGTCATCGGCCTCGGCGTGGATACCACCGGCTCCAGCCCGATCCCGGTCGACGCCACCAACACCCCTCTCGCCCTCCAGAAAAAGTGGTCCGGCAACCTCGCCGCGAACTGCTGGCTTTGGAAGGACCACACCAGTGTGAAGGAAGCCGCCGAGATCACCGCGTTGTCCGCGAAGATCCGTCCGCAGTTCATCGCCAAGTGCGGCAACACCTATTCATCCGAATGGTTCTGGTCGAAGATTCTCCACTGTCGCCGCACCGCGCCCGCCGTCTTCAAAGCCGCCTACTCCTGGGTCGAACTCGCCGACTGGATTCCCTCCGTGCTCGCCGGCATCAAGGATCCGAAGGCCGTCAAACGCGGCATCTGCTGCGCCGGCCACAAGGCCCTCTATGCCGACGATTGGGGTGGTTTGCCTGACAAGGAATTCCTTGCGCAACTTGACCCCGCGCTCGCCGATCTGCGCGACCGTCTCTACGAAACCGCCCACGACGCCACCGCCTCAGCCGGCACGCTCTGCGGCGAATGGGCGAAGAAGCTCGGCCTGCCTGCAGGCATCCCGATCGCCATCGGCGAGATGGATGTTCACTACGGCGCCATCGGCTCCGGCGTGACCGAAGGCACGCTGGTCAAAGTCATCGGCACTTCCACCTGCGATTGCGGCGTGGTTTCGGCCGACAAGACCGTGGCCGACATCCCCGGCATCTGCGGCATCGTCAAGGGAGCCATCCTTCCCGGCTATTACGGCCTCGAAGCCGGCCAGTCTGCGGTTGGTGACATCTTTAAATGGTTTGTCGAAGGCGTGCTCGGCGACGTGAAACTCCACGCCAAGCTCACCGCCGAGGCCGCCAAGCTGAAGCCCGGCCAGTCCGGCATTCTTTCGCTCGATTGGAACAACGGCAACCGCACCGTCCTCGTTGATCCGCTGCTCACCGGCCTCACCCTCGGCACCACGCTCTACACGACGAAGGCCGAACTCTATCGCGCCCTCATTGAAGCGACTGCCTTTGGCGCACGCGCCATCATTGAGCGCTTCAAGGAATATGGCGTGCCCATCGATCGCGTCGTCTGTGCCGGCGGCATCGCGGAGAAGAATCAGATGCTCATGCAAATCTACGCCGACGTCACGGGTTGCACGATGCTGCTCGCCGGCTCTTCGCAGGCCTGCGCGCTCGGCTCCGCAGTCTCCGCGGCCGTTCTCGCCGGCGCTCATCCCGACTTCGCCACCGCGCAGAAAAAGATGACCCGCCTCAAACCCGGCGTCGCCTACAAGCCCAAGGCCGCGAACCAGAAGGTCTACAACGAACTCTACGCGATCTATCGCCAGCTCCACGACAGCTTCGGCGGCGTTAACAAATCCGCCGACCTCTCGCGCGTCATGAAGGATCTCCTCGCGATCAAGTCCGCTGCGCACGCCTAACCCTCCGGCTCCGACCTACTCGCTACCCACTCCTTTTCTCACTCCCATGTCCCTCGTAAACCTCTCCACTCCCGAAATCTGGTTCGTCTGCGGTTCGCAGCATCTTTACGGCCCCGGCCCGCTCAAGCAGGTCGCCGCCAACGCCCAGGCCGTCGTTGACGGTCTTGTCAAATCCAAGCGCCTCGCGCTTCCCCTCAAGTTCAAGGCCCTGCTCACCACGCCCGAGGAAATCTCCAAGGTCTGCATCGAAGCCAACTCCGACACCAACTGCGCCGGGCTCGTCCTCTGGATGCACACGTTCTCGCCGTCCAAGATGTGGATCCGCGGCCTGACCACGCTCAAGAAGCCGTTCCTCCACTTGCACACCCAGTTCAATCGCGATCTGCCTTGGTCCACGATCGACATGGACTTCATGAACCTCAATCAGGCCGCCCACGGTGACCGCGAGGCCGGGTTCATCCACACGCGCCTGCGTCTCGGCCGCAAGGTCGTCGTCGGCCACTGGTCGGACTCCGAGGTGCAGGACCGCATCTCCGCCTGGATGCGCGCGACGCACGCCTGGCATGATTGGCAGGGCGCCAAGTTCGCCCGCTTCGGCGACAACATGCGCTACGTCGCCGTCACCGAGGGCGACAAGGTCGCCTCCGAAATCAAGTTCGGCTTTGAGGTCAACGGCTACGGCGTCGGCGATCTCGTCGCCAAGGTCAATGCGGTCTCCGACAAGGCCATCGCCGATCTTGTCGCCTCTTACGAAAAACTCTACGCCGTTTCCCCGGTCCTCAAGAAGGCAGGCAAACGCCACGACGAACTCCGCTACAGCGCCCGCCTCGAACTCGGCCTCTCTGCCATGCTCACTGAAATCGGCGCCAAGGGCTTCACCGACACCTTCGAGGATCTCCACGGCCTCCGCCAACTCCCCGGCATGGCCACGCAGCGCCTCATGGCGGCCGGCTACGGCTTCGGCGGCGAAGGCGATTGGAAGACCGCCGCGCTCGTCCGCGCGATGAAGGTCATGGGCGACGGCCTCCCCGGCGGCACGTCCTTCATGGAGGACTACACCTACCATATGTCGCCCAAGGGCCACCAGGTCCTCGGTTCGCACATGCTCGAAATCTGCCCGACCATCGCGTCCGGCAAGCCCAAGGTCGAAATCCACCCGCTCGGCATCGGCGGCAAGGAAGACCCCGTGCGCTTCGTGTTCGACGCGCCTACCGGCGAAGCCCTCAACGCATCCCTCGTTCACCTCGGCAACCGCTTCCGCCTCCTCATCAACGAGGTCGTGGCCGTCAAGGTTCCGAAGATGGACAAGCTTCCTGTCGCCCGCGCCGTCTGGGAGTGCAAACCCGACTTCAAGACCGCCTGCGCCTCGTGGATCTACGCCGGCGGCGCCCATCACACCGGCTACAGCTACTCGGTCACGAGCGAGATGCTCGAAGATTTCGCGACTATCGCCGGCATCGAGACCGTTCACATCAACGCCGACACGCGCCTGCCGCAGCTCAAGCAGGATCTCCGCAACAACGAAGTGTTCTACCACCTCGAGAACGGCTTCAAAGCCTAAGGATCGATCAATAGGGAACTCAGGAAATCAGGAACAAGCCCGGTCTTTATTCCGTTTCCTGAGTCCCTGAGTTCCCCATTAACTCCTTCTCCATGCTCGAATCTCTTAAGCAAGAAGCCTACGAGGCGAACCTCGCCCTGCCCAAGCACGGCCTGATCAATCTCACCTTTGGCAACGCTTCCGCCATCGACCGCGCCAAGGGCGTCTTCGCGATCAAGCCCAGCGGCGTCGCCTACGAGGACCTCAAGCCTGCCGACATGGTTCTCGTCGACCTCGACGGCAAACAAGTTGAAGGCTCGTTCCGCCCGTCCTCAGACACTCCTACGCACCGTCGCCTCTTTCTCGCGTTTCCCGAGATCGGTTGCGTCGTCCACACGCACTCGTCGCACGCCACCGCGTTTGCGCAGGCCGGCCGCGAGATCCCGATTTTCGGCACCACCCACGCGGACTACTTTTACGGCAACGTCCCCGTTACCCGCAAAATGACCGCAGTCGAAATCGGCGGCGGTGCCTACGAGTGGGAAACGGGCAATGTTATCGTCGAACTCTTCACGCAGCGCGCCTTTGATCCGGCCGATTATCCCGCGGTGCTCGTCAACCGCCACGCTCCCTTCACGTGGGGCAAGACCGTCGCGAAGGCCGTCGAGGTCGCCGTCGCCACCGAGTGCATCGCGCACATGGCGCTCATGTCGCTCCAGCTTGAGCCGAAGCTCGCGACCATCGAAGGCGAGCTCCTCAACAAGCATTTCAAGCGCAAGCACGGGCCCGGCGCCTACTATGGCCAGGGCAACTGCTAGCCCGTATGGGTTGTGATAAATTCCTGTGACGCCTCCGCTTGGAGATTGTCGGAGCGCGTCGAAGGGTTTTGTTTCATCAGATGATCCATCCCGGATTGGTCTCGGTCACTTTTCGTAAACTCTCTCCCGCGGAGGTTATCGCGCTGGTGAAGCAGGCCGGCCTGAAAGGCATAGAGTGGGGAGGAGATGTTCATGTGCCGTCCGGCGATCTCGGGCGGGCGCGCGAGGTGCGCGAGATTACGCAGGAGAACGGCCTGAGTGTGGCCGCTTACGGCAGCTATTATCGCGTGGGCCAGAGCGAAAGCGCGGGCATGTCCTTCGAGCGGGTGCTGGCGACCGCCGTGGAACTGGGTGCGCCCACGATCCGCGTGTGGGCCGGCGGGGCGGGCTCCGATTCGGTGGATGAGGAAGGCCGCTGGAAGATCATCCAGGATTTGCGCCGCATCGCCGATCTTGCGTCGCGCGCGCTGGTGAGCGTCTCGCTGGAGTTTCACGGCGGCACGCTGACGGATACCAACGAATCCGCCGGCAAACTCATGGTAGAAGTCGATCACCCCAATGTTCTGATCAACTGGCAGCCGCACAACGGTGAGGCGACCATGGAGTGCGTGCGCGGACTGCGCGAGTTGTTGCCGCGCGTGGCCAACGTGCACGTCTTTCACTGGTGGCCTACGTCGGCGGAGCGGCATCCGCTGGCGGAGGGCGCGAAACGCTGGGCGGCATTCTGGCCGCTGCTACGCCAGTCGCCGGGCGACCGGTTTGCGTTGCTGGAATTTGTGCAGGGCGACGAGCCGGCGGCCTTTTTGCGCGACGCCGCCACGCTCAAGGCGTGGCTCGCCCAATCGTGATGAGCACCGGAGATTTTCAGGCGGATTTCAGGCGGAACGTCTCTGCGGTAGTGACGCGATTCCTGGCTCAGAACGGATTCGCGCCGCTTGGAGAGGACGCGCTTTGCGCGCTGGCCGATGCGCTCATGGCGGCGGGTGAGGATGCATCGTGTGAAGGCGAATTGCCGGACGAGATCGTGAAGGCGGGGGTGGCGCGGCTGCTGGCGGGGTTTTCTCCGCCGCGCCCCGAGCTGGGGAATCTCGCGAAGCAGCTCATCAAGGGCTGTTACCAGCCGGACAAGTCTCCCTGCTGCGAATCGTATCGCGAAACGGATGAGGCGGGTCGCTGTCGCCGGCAGGAACTGGCCTACGATCTCGCGCGGGCGAGCGGGGCGCATTGCGTGGACTGCCCCCACTGGAGCGAATGGTCGCCGGAAGATCACGCCGTCCGGCTGGCCGCCGCATGGAAAGACGGGGAGGCGGCGTTTGCCGCCAATCGCGGGGTGTTTTTGCCGGAGGATTTCCGGGTGCTGCGTTTGAGTACGGTCGTAAAAAAATAATAAAACTGGGCTCGCGACACCCAAAGCGAGCGCTTGAGGTGACATCGAAATATAGGGTAATTTACCTATGACGATAAGGTGAGCGGAAGGAAACGGGCCGAGCTGAGCGCGGGGCTTTGCGCCTCGACAAGGCTTCCTGTGGCGGATTGCTTGGGCGACTTTGTTGGAAAGCGCATGAAACGATTCATCCCCTTGATTCCGATTGGTTTTGGCGCGGCGCTGATGACCCTTATCCCGGTTGCAGCGTCAGGGGCGCAGCCATCGATTTTTGCGAGCATCGGGAGCGAGGCTGATTGGTTGCGCTGGATGGGCGGGGTTTTTGTGGTGATCGCCGCGGGCGGTCTGCTGGTCTTCTGGATCAACCTGCGGCTGCAAGTGCAGGTGGGCGTCCAGACGCGGGCGCTGCGCGTATCGGAAGCGCGGATGCGCAATCTTTTTGAAAACACGCCGGTGGCCATCGTGGAGGAGGATTTTTCCGCCGTCGTTCGCTGGCTCGAAGAATTGCGCCGGCGCGGCGTGGCGGACCTGCGCATTCACCTCGCGGCCCATCCGGCGCTTTCCGGAGAAAAATACCGGCTGGTGCGCGTGGTCGCGGCCAACCGTACGGTGCTCAAGCTGAGCGGGACCCTGGATGTGGCGGATTACGCCCGCTTGATGGTGGATATGCGGACGCCCGCGGTGCTTGATGCGTTCGAGGCGCAGTTGCAGGCGCTTTGGGACGGATCCACCGAGATGACTCGCGAGCTGCGTTACCGCGGGGTGGACGGACGGCCCGGGCACAGCCTCATGCATTGGAGCGTGCCGGATGAAGGCGGCCGGCCCGACTACACCCGTGTGCAGGTGGCTTTCACGGATCTCGGAGTATTGCGCGCCACCGAGGAAAAACTCCGCGACATCGAGGATCGCTGGCGGCTGGCGGTGATCAGCATCAACGCGGGCATCTGGGAGTATAATTTTGTGACGAGGGAAACCTTTCTGTCCGACCGGTGGAAGGAGATCATCGGGTATTCGGCTTCGGATATTCCCAGCGTGCGCGGCGAGTTCTGGGTGCGTGTCCATCCCGAGGACATCGACCGGGTGAAGCTGGCCATGAACGACTACCTTTCCGGGCACAGCGGAAGCTATTCGGTTGAGTTCCGGATGCGCTGCAAGGACGGCAACTACAAGTGGATCCTCTCGCGCGGCCACGCGCTCTTCAACGCGGCGGGCGAACCGCAGCGGTTGGTCGGGGCTCATTCCGACATCGACAAGCGCAAGCGGGCCGAGGAGGCCCTGCGGGCGTCCGAGGAACGCTACCGCGTGCTCTTTGAAAATTCGCCGGTCGCCATCCTGGAATACGATTTGCGCGGGTTGCGGACATGGTTGCTGGAGGCCCGCAAGTCGGGCACGGCGGATTTCGACGAATACGTGAGGAGCCGGCCTGCGCTTTTTGACGGACTTCTTGAAGGCGCCACGCTGGTGGGGCTGAACCGCGAGACGCTTCATCTGGTCGGCGCGAGCACGAAGGACGAAGTCATCGAGGCCGCCCCGCGCATCGTCACGATGGACATGGGCCGGGTGCGCCGCTCCCTCTGCCGGGCGATCTGGGAGGGACGCAATGCGATCGAGGGCGAGGTGGTGATCCACGCGCTCGACGGCACGCCGCGCCGGGTTTTCTACCGCTGGTGGGTGCCGTCGCTGGGGGGCGAGCCGAGCTTTGCTTGGACGCAGGTCGTGCTGGTCGATCTCACCGGCATCAAGCGCACGGAGGAGGCCCTCGCGGCCGAGCGCGAGCGCCTGAGCGTGACCTTGCGCGCCATGGCGGAGGGCGTGGTCACGACCGACATGCAGGGGCGCGTGTTGTTTTTCAACGAGGCGGCGGCCCAGCTTACCGGATGGAACGAAGAGACGGCCATCGGGCGGGGCATCGACGAGGTTTGCGTGTTGCGTCACGAGAAATCCAATGCGCCCGTGCCTTCGCTCACGGTGGCGGCGCTCTCCGGGCACAGCGTCATCGAGCTGCCGCCCAGCACGGTGTTGCTGGACCGCCAGGGTGTGCCGCGCCTCGTCGAAGGACGTTGCGCGCCCATTCACGACATGGACAGCCAGGCGATCGGCACGGTGTTCGTGCTGCGCGATGTCACGGAGCGCGCGCGTCTGGAAGGCGAGCTCCTGCGGGCCTCGAAGCTGGAGTCGGTGGGGATTCTCGCCGGCGGCATCGCGCATGATTTCAACAACCTGCTTACCGTCGTGATGGGCAACCTCACGCTGGCGATGCTCGATTCGCAGGTGATGGCGGCGGCGGGGCGCTGGTTGCAGGACGCCGAGCGCGGAGTGTTGCGCGCCCGCGATCTCACGCAGCAGTTGCTCACTTTCGCGCGGGGCGGCGAACCTGTGCGTTCGGCGGTCCGCCTGCCGGAGGTGGTGAGGGAGGCGGCCAATTTTGCGCTGCACGGATCGAAGGTGCGCTGTGACTTCGCCATTGATATCGATCTGTGGACGGCGGAGGTGGACAAGGGGCAGATCGGGCAGGTTATTCAAAACCTCGTAATCAACGCCATGCAGGCCATGCCCGACGGCGGCGTCATGCACATCGCGATGCGCAACGAACACCTGCACGCATCCACAACGCGGCCGCTGGCCGACGGGCATTACCTGTGCGTGGAGATTCGCGATACCGGGATGGGTATCCCGCAGGAGCATCTCGCAAGAATTTTCGACCCGTATTTCACCACAAAAAAATCAGGCAGCGGACTCGGGTTGGCCACGGTCTACTCCATCGTCCGGAAGCATCAGGGGCACATCGAGGTGGAGTCGGAGACTGGTCACGGCACGCTCTTCCGTTTTTGGCTGCCGGCGGTGCCGAATGCCAAGCCGGCTCCCAACGAGCCGGCCGCGTTGCCCGACAATCTGGCGGGTCGTGTGCTGTTCATGGACGACGAGGAACCCATCCGGAATATCGCCGAGTCGTTGCTCAAGCGCCTAGGCTTCGAGGTTACGACCGTGTGCGACGGCCACGAGGCGGTGCGGGTTTATGCCGAGGGCGCGCGAAGCGGGAAACCCTTCGATCTGGTTGTCATGGATCTTACGGTGCCAGGTGGCATGGGCGGAAAAGCCGCCATGCTCGAGCTGCTTAAGATCAATCCTGACGTGAAGGGCATCGTGTCCAGCGGCTACTCCAGCGATCCGGTGATGGCTAACTACCGCGCCCACGGATTCTCCGGCATGGTGGCCAAGCCCTACAAGCTCACCGATCTCGCGAAGACGATCCGCAGCGTGCTGGAAGGCAGTCACGCGGAGGACTGAGCCCGTGCAATAAAAAGCCCCGGCGTGATGGCCGGGGCTGTGAGGAGAGGAAGCTGCTTTCGTCCTCGTTTACTTGATGCGGATTTCCTTGCCGGTCTTGGCGGAGAGGTAGATCGCGTCGAGGATCTTTTGGATCGCGAGGGACTCGGCGGGCTTCACGTGCGGCTGGGCTTTGCCGAGGAGAACGTCGATGAAGTGCTTCATGCGGTTGCCATCAACCAGATTGGGCAGGTGCTCCACGAGCTCGGTGCTGTAGCCGTGCACGCCGTTGCGGAAGAGCTGCAGCGGGGGAAACTTGAGGCCGGCCTCGGTGCCGAAGAGCTGCGTGCCGTTGTTGTCGCCTTCGGGTTGGTGGGCGGCCCACGAGGTTTCGAGGAGGACGGTGCGGCCGCTCTTGAGCTTGATGAGTGCGACGGAGAGATCATCCACGTCGAACTTGGCCTTGGGATCGATCTCGCTGCGGCCCCAGGTGCCGGAACCCAGGCCGCGCGGGCCGAACTTGGAGTAGGTTTGTCCGCTCACGGCGGCGGCATCGAACTCGCCCATGAGGTAGAGGCAGCGGTCGAGCGCATGCACGCCGATGTCGTAGGTGCCGCCGCCGCCGGCGAATTGTTTCTGGGTGAACCAGGAGCCGATGCGCGGGATTCCGGCACGGCGGCACCAGGCGGTCTTCGCGTGATAGACGTCGCCCAGCACGCCTTTAGAGATGAGCTGCTTGGCGGTCTGCACCTCGGAGATGAAGCGCTGGTTCTGGCCGACCATGAGAAGAACTTTCTGTTTTTTGGCCTCGGCGACGAGCTTGGCTGCGTCGGCTGCGTTGGTCGCCATGGGCTTATCTAGCATGACGTGCTTGCCGGCCTTGAGGGCGGCGAGCGCGACAGGGGCGTGAAGATAGTTGGGCAGCGCAATCGAGAAGACGTCGATGTCAGCGCGCTTGAGGAGTTTTTTGTAGTCGGTGACGAGTTCGGAGATGTTGAACTTGTCGGCGGCCTCGCGGCCGCGTTCGGGCGAGACTTCGGCGAGCGCGACGACCTTGGCGGCCGGGTGTTGCTGGAAGGAGGAGATGTGATCGTAGCCGATGGCGCCTGCGCCGATGACCGCGATGTTGTAGGAGTCTTTCTTTTTCATGTGAGGTAAGAGTGGGTGACGGGCGACGAGATCAGGCCTTGCCCCGGGATTTGAGTTTTCCGAAGGAGAGGCGGACGGATTCGAGGGGGCGCCGTTATAACTTCAGCTCGACCTGCGTGACCGACGGGGCGATGCGGGCCTGATGGCTGAAGTAGTGGTCGCTGAGCAGCGGGTGCAGCGCGTAGAGGCGGTTGAGCAGCGCGGCCAGAGTGTCGCCGAGCTTGGCGTCTTTGTCATCGATGGCTTCGTCGCCGTTGAAGTAATGGGCGAGTTTTACCGAGGCGAGGAACCGCAGGGCTTCGTCCACGGAGTCGTGCGTCGGGTCCGGCTCGTTATCGTGGGTATCGAGGCGGATGGCGCGCAGGCTGGTTTTGATCTGATGAAGATTGTGGAAGATGCTTCGGGGCGCGTCGGGTTGCTGGAGGAAAAGTTCGGCGACGAAGCGCGGCTGGCTGCGCGTCTGGTAGAGGCGGCGGTAGGCGTCCTGCGAGCCCAGCATGCGCAGGAGGGCGGAGAGCTCGGGGTTGTCGCGGTAGAGGAGCTGGGAGGGTGCGCTGGCGGCGGCGGTGTCGAGCGCGCCGAGCAGGTGGCGCAGGGCGCTGCACGTCATGGTGGCGCGTTCGAGGTGAAGGCCCATGCGCAGGAAGTGCCAGCCGGCATCCTGGAGCATGGTGCGTTCGGCGATGCCGAGGAGGGCGTTGACGTCGGTGAGCACGGCCTGAACGGCGCGGGTCGGAAGCGAGGGGCCGCGGACGACGCGGGCTTTTGACTTCGACGCGGGCCGGAGTTTTTGAAGATCGGCGAGGCGGGTGAGCAACCGGCTGAGGGTGACCCAGACCTCGGGACTGACGTAGTCGCGGAGTTGGCGGGCGTTTTCCACCGCCGATTCGATGGAGGAAAAAATCGAACTGGAGTTGTCGGCGGCGAGCGACATGTGCCACATGAGGTCGACCGAAAGACTGGCCTGCGGGTTGGTGCGGGCGGTGATCTTGTGGTCGGTGTGACCGGTGGCCTCAAGCAGGCCGCGCCATACGGGAAGCCAGCGCCGGCGTTCGCGCGCGGGGATCTCCTCCAGCGTCACGTCTTCCAGAATGGACAACATGCGCGCGGTGGCCTCGGCGCGTTCCAGATAGCGACCGAGCCAGAAGAGGTGTTCGGCGGCGCGGGAGCCGAGGGTGTGCGTCTGCACGCCGCTGGCGACGGTCGCCTCCTGGTCGGCGATGGACTTGGTGGTGACGTCGGCGTTGACCAGAACAACGGCGTCGGCGGTCGTGCCTACGCGGTCGATGTGGGGTTCGGGCGTGCCGATGCGGACAAGGCCGCCGGGGAAGACCGAGAAGCGGCGGCCCTGGCAAAGGACGAAGGCGCTGAGGCGGAAGGGCGCGGACTGGCGTGAGAGCGGGTTGACCGTGAGGAGCGAGAGTTCGGGCTGGGCGACGTAGGCGTGGGGATTCTCGCGCACGGCCCGGGCGAGTCCATCGGGACCGATCAGGGTGGGGGCGGAGGGGCGGGCGACGTTGGTGGACGTCCAGTCGCCGATGCGGGGATCGTGCGCGGGGCGGATGCGCATGTGTTCGCGGTTTTCGAGGATGTAGTCGAGGTGGTCGGTATCGCCGCAGGTGAAGGTGGGGATCGAGGGGATCAGAGGCTTTTCACCGAGATAGAACCGCATGAGCTGCGGGGTGTAGGCGTTGAGCGCGCGGCTTTCGGCGATGCCGGTGCCGATGGAGTTGGCGATGACGACCGTGCCGGCGCGGATGCACTGGAGAAGGCCGGGGATGCCGGCGGTCTCACGGTCGGTCGAGAAGACGACGGGATCGATGTAGGCGTCGTTGAGGCGCCGATACAGGACATCCACGCGTTCGAGGCCGGCGACGGTCTTGAAGTAGACGCGGTTGTCGAGGACGAGGAGGTCGTCGCCGCGGGCGAGGGGGAGACCCATCTTGCGGGCGAGGAAGCTGTGCTCGGAGTAGAACGGATCGTGCGGGCCCGCCGTCAGCACGACGATGGACGGGGCGCGGCCGGTGTCGGGCGCGAGGGCGCGCAGGGAATCGAGCAGTTCGAGGGGGAAGTTGATGACGCTGTGGTAATCGGGCAGCCCCCGGTAGAGTTCGGCGGCCTCCTGGGTCATGAAGCGGCGGTTTTGCACCGCATAGCTGAGGCCGATCGGGGTGTTGGCGCGGGTGTCGGTGAAGAACCAGCCGTTGTCGGTCTTGACGAGATCGAAGCGCAGGAGGGTGGCGGGGCTGGCGCGGCCAGGCTCCAAGCCGAGACAAGGGCGGCGATAATACGGGTCGCAGAGGACCATCTCGGGCGAAAGCAGTTTCTGGGTAAGCGCCTGCTGGCCGGAGTAGAGGTCAACGAGGAGGGCGTTGATGAAGTGGGCGCGCTGCTTGAGCGCGGCTTCAAGCAGGGTCCACTCGCCTGAGTCGATCACGAGAGGAGTGGGCTCGAGTTCCCAGAAAGGCAGTTCGCCGGGAACCGGGGTGTGGTTCAGGTCCGTGAGACCGGCGTCGCGGATGGAGAGACGGAGACGGTTGCGCAACGGGCGAAGTTGCGAGGGATGTAGCGTCGGAAGGTGCGGCGAACGTGCGGACATCAAAGGGATAATCAACGGAGCTGCGGGCCGCGGGGGCAAGCTTGGCGTGTGGATCAAATAAGTCCCTTCTCCGCTTGCTTCGTTGACTTGTGCGAACGGGTTTGGGGTGAATGACGCATGCGTCTTTCCTGCGCCGCCAGAATCGGAGGGCTTGTGCTGGGCCTGCTGTGGGTTGGCCCGTGGATGCGCTCCGATGAAAAGCCGGCCGACTGGGGACAAGTGCGGTCCGCCACCTTCGACATGGTGTGGTCCACGGTAAACGATTGTTACTATGACCCCGCTTTTGGAGGTTTGGACTGGAAGGCGGTGCGGGGAAAATACGAGGTCCGCTTAAAGGATGCGGCCGACAACCATGCCTTGCGCAGATTGCTGCAGCAGATGCTGGACGAGTTAAAGCAAACGCACTTCGCGATCGTGCCCGACGAGGTCGCGGTGTTTACGCCGAAGGATCGGGTGAAAATCGGCACGGTAGGAACCGAACTGGTGGCGGCAAAGGGCGCCGTAGTAGTTGCCGATGTCACGCCGGGCTCGGCGGCGGCGGCGGCCGGTTTGCGACCAGGCGACACCATCCGCAGCGTTAATGGCACCAGCGTGGAGCGAGTCGGCGAGGCATATGCCGAGGCGGGGGTGACGGCGGCACGCCGAGATTTTAACATCACTCAATTTGTGAGTGGTCCGTTGCACGGGCCGGTGGGCAGCGAGGTGCCGGTCGAGGTTGAGGGCGCGGACGGCAAGTTAAGGACGGTCAACTTGAAGAGCGAAGCGAACACGGGGGACTGGTCCGAGCCGATGGGGAATTTCCCGTCTATGCCGATCGAATTCGAGGCGAAGCGGGATGCCGCGGGGATCGGCTACCTGAAGTTCAGCACCTTTTCGCCGAAGCTCATGAAGCAAATCCGCACCTTCATCCGCGGGCTGGGGGCCAACGACGGGTTGGTCATCGATCTGCGTGGCAATCCGGGCGGGCTGAGCATCATGGCTGCCGGCATCTCGGGCTGGATTTCGAACAAGGAGTTTTCGCTGGGGAAAATGCAGATGAGGATGGGCGTGTATAGTTTTGACGTTTTCCCGCAGGAGCGCGCGTTTGCCGGGCCGGTGGCGGTGTTGATCGACAGCGGGTCGGCGTCCACCAGCGAGATTCTGGCGGCGGGTCTTCAGGAGGAGGGCCGCGCGCGGATTTTTGGCGAGACGAGCGCGGGGGCGGCGCTGCCTTCGGCGATCCAGAAGCTGCCCACGGGGGATCTTTTTCAATACGCCATCGCCGACCTGACCACTCCGCACGGGGTCACGTTGGAGGGCGCCGGCGTCAAACCGGACGAACAGATCGCCCGCACCCGTGAGGATATCGTGGAGGCGAAAGATCCCGTTTTTGCAGCCGCCTGCGCGTGGATCGATCAAGGGCGCCATGTCGAGCCGGCCAAATAACGTCCCGCCCCGTTTCTTTTTACCGCATGAAACTTTATCGCCCGCTGTTGGCCGGTCTTCTGGTGTTGATCTCCTTAATGTCCGGATGCGCGACGGGCTCGAATCCGTCGGCGGGTGCCGACGCACGTGCGGCGACGAAAATCTTGAAACACTGGGTCGAGGTGTCCGGCGGAGTGAAGGCGTTCAAGAAACTCGAAAGCGTGGAGACCCAAGCGACGATCGATTTCGGTCCCTTGGTGCCCGATATCGGCATGCAATCCTGGTCTGCGTCCGGCGGACGCTTCCGGGTTGAAGTCAACACGCCCGCCTTCGGTAAGTTGATCACGGCCTCGGATGGGAAAACCATCTGGCAGCAGAATGAGAAACTCGGGTTCGGCCTGATCGATCCCAAACAGCAGGCCGAGATGATGCGAGACAGCGATCCGCAGGAAGAGCTCAAACTTGATCGTTATTATCCGGGGCGGCGGCGGCTGGCCGATACTTCAATCAACGGTCAAAAGCTTCAGGTCATCGAGGTGAGGACGTTTGATGACACGGTCGAGAAATGGTTCATGGACCCGGTCACCGGGCTGCGCCTGCGGGTCGAGAAGGCGCGCGAGGCCATCGAGTTTTCGGATTTCCGGCTCACGGGCGACTTCACGTTTGCATACGTAACCAAGCATTCGGGGAAGGGCGGCGTCATGACGGTCCGCCTGAAGACCATGGTATTGAATCCCAAGCTGGATGGCGTGGTCTTTGTTCCGTCCACCCGCGAGATACAGGATGCGGCGACGGTGACGCGGATTTTGGATGGATACTCCGCGGTGTCCGGCGGTGCACGGTTGGCCAACATTCAAACCCGCGTGACGCATGTGACCATGGAGATGCCGAAGACCGGCATGAAATCAGAAATGAAAATCACGCAGAAGCGTCCGAATTTCGTGCTCATCGAGCAGACGGTTCCCGGGATGGGGCAGTCGGTGCAAGGTTACGACGGGAAGACGGGCTGGGCGAACAGCGAGATGCAGGGCTACCGCATGTTGAAGGGGCCGGAGCTTCAGCAGTTGCTGAACAATGCCGATCTTGATGCGGAGGCCAAGGTGAGCGCGCAGTGCCCGTTGCGCACGTTGCTGGGCGAACGTGTGATTGACGGACGGCGCACGCAGGCGGTCGGCCTGGCGAGTCTGCAGGGATCGAATGGCACCTACTATTTTGATGAGAACAGCGGTCACCTCGTGCGCGTCGAAAGCTCCCTCATCGCGGGCCCCAAGAGCGTCATCCGGGCGACCATGGATATTTCGGATTTCCGGCAGATTGACGGGGTGAGCATCGCCTTCAAAACCGTCGTGGATAACCCGGCCATGTATCTGATCATGACGGTGAGCGCGGTGGAGCAAAACGTGCCGATTGATGACGCGGTTTTCAAACCGCGCCAGGATGAGTAAGCGCACTGGAGGGGTGAGCTGAGGTCGTAGTTATCGCCTGGCTTGTCGGAAAACCCATGCGGACCTCGACTACGCTGCGAGCCCTTGATGGCCGCCCTGATCGAAAGGGGCTCAACTCTCGGATGCGGGGCGCACGGGCGTTGGCGGATTGGCGGCTTGTGCGGCCAATTCAGCGGGGCTGGCCGAGGACTTACGTCGCGGTGCTGGAGGGGCCTCCGCGCCGGTGTCCGGATAGCGCGCGGTGAGTTCTTCTTGCGCAGCCAGCAGATGGATTTCGTGTCCAGGCGGTGCCGGATAATCGGCCGCTTCGGACGGGAGGTGAGGCGGATGAGGAGGCACGCCGAAATCGGCAATAAAACACTCGCACAACATGCGTAACTGTCCGCCGGGGATGGGCGGGCGGCGTGGGCCAAACACGGCTTGCTCGTGAGTGTGGTAGGCGGAGGCGGCGACTTCGATCCAGAGTTGCGGGTAGCCGCTGTCGGCGGCGAGCCCCTTGAGTTCGCGGGTGCGGCCGGCGAACTGGATAGAGCGGCGTTCATTTTGCCGGAGCAGCAGCCACACCAGATCGACGGAGAGCGCGAGCCGACGTGGCGAGGCCAGCTTGGCGAGGCGGAATCCGGCGTCCATGGCAGGCCCGACAAAATCCTGATGAGTGCCGTCCACCGGTAGCACGGCGTTTGTCACAGGAAAATCGGCCAGCCATGCAGCGCCCTTTACTCGAAGGGGGCGGTCGTTCCGCGGTGGGATCGCTTTCAGGCCGGCGAGCACGTCGGCGTTCCACTCGGTAAGGGCGGTGGCGAGTGCGTCCACGTAGGTCGCGGCGTCGGCGGAGTGCGTGATCTCTGCGGTGAAGACGAGTTCATCGCCAAGGATTTTCCAGAGTTGGGGCCGGGGTGGCATCTTGCGTTTGGCGTCACGGGCGGCCTTACCCACATGCGCCCAAAAAGTCTGGTCAAACTGGTCGACGAATTTGAGGAGCACTCCAAGCCACACGCGCCCGCCACGATTGGAGGGGTTTTGTTTGAAGGCGGTGGATCCTTCCAAATCCACACTGGCGAAGAGACGCAGGTGGTAACCGCCTAGCCGATCACGCTCCTTGGAGGAGAGGCGGCCGCGCAGTTTCATCAGAGCCCGAGCACAGTCTTGCGGATGCAGACTGCCGCCTCCGACACGCCGAAGCGCGTGGCGATTTCCGCTTCGTTCCAGCCTTGTTTGACGAGGCTGAGAAACTCGGTCGCAGGCATCAGGAAGCCAGCTGCGAACCAGTTGGCTTCCCATTCGACGCGGTCGGAACCATGGCGAGAAATCTCCAAAGGGAATTTTCCGAACTGACTATGGAGAACGTAGTGCCCCAGCTCGTGAGCGATGGTGAAGAGGCGGCGGGTTTCGCCGGAGAGAGGGCTGAGCTGAATCACAAAATCACCCGGGCCGCTGACCTTGATATGGCCGGTTTGCTGAGGGGAAAACCAATCGGTCATCTCAATCTTGCCGCCCAGCATGGTCACGATGGGATCGATCTGACCATCGGCTGCGTAACCCCATTTTTTAGCGGTATCGGAGGCAAAATCTTGAACCTGTTTTTGCGTCCAACCAATGGGCTGGGGCAGGACTGAGGGACGGTCAATCGTGGGCATGGCGATTGTTATTCAACGGGCTTAAAATTGTTCATGTCCGTAAGCTTGGCAAGTCGCTAGACAGAGCAGGAGGGGTTCCAAGCGTGAAAAAATTGCATACAGATGGAGAGTGTAAAAGACTGGAGGCCAAGCTTAAACGAGGTGATTCAGGGCGGCTCGTTCATTGCTGGGTTTTTAGTGCCCGCCGTCGAGGTCGCCGGGTTTGAGCATACCGGCGAAGGCCGCTTTGTTGGCGGCCTTCATGTAGGCTTCCACCGGGGCGATGCTGCCGTCGGCGACGCGGGCCTGGAGGCTTTGGTCCATCGTGATCATGCCGTCGCCGCCGCCGCCTTCGATGAGAGCGCGGATGTTGCTGATCTGGCCGCTGCGGATGGTGTTGGGCAGCGCCTCGTGCTGGAGAAGGATTTCGTGGACGGCGCAGCGGCCCTTGGGGAGGCGTTTGCAGAGGAGCTGGGAAACGACTCCGGCAAGGCAGCTCGCGAGCATGACGCGGACCTGGTTCTGCTCGTCGGCGGGAAAGGCGTTGATGATGCGGTCGATGGTCTTCGGGGCGTTGTTGGTGTGGAGGGTGCCGAAGACGAGCATGCCCATGCTGGCGCAACCGAGGGCGAGTTTGATGGTTTCGAGTTCGCGCATCTCGCCGACGAGAAGGATGTCGGGGTCGTGGCGCATGGCGCCTTTGAGCGCGGCGGCGAAGGAGCCGGTGTGCTCGCCGACCTCGCGGTGGACGATGGTGGACTTCTTGTTCTGATGAACGAACTCGATGGGGTCCTCGATGGTGATGATGTGGCGGGAGGAGGTCGCGTTGATGTGGTCGATCATCGCGGCGAGCGTGGTGGATTTGCCGCTGCCGGTCGGGCCGGTGACGAGGACAAGGCCTTCCTGGAGATTGCAGAGTTTCTTGAGCGCGACGGGGAGTTTGAGTTCGTCGAAGGAGAGGATTTTCGAGGGGATCTGACGGAAGACGGCGGCTTGGCCCCAGTGGTTGTAGAGATAGTTGCCGCGGAAACGGGCAACGCCGGGGATTTCGTGGGCGAGGTCGAGGTCCTTGATTTTGAGGAAGTGAGCCCAGCGGGCGGGCGGGCAGATTTCCTCCAGGAGGACAGTCATTTTTTCGGCGGTGAGCGGAGTGTCGCCGATGGGGGTGAGGTTGCCGGAGATGCGGGACTTGGGGGGCAGGCCGACGGTGAGGTGCAGGTCGGAGCCGCCTTTTTCGAGCATGAGGCGGAGGAGAGTGTCGATGGCGGCCATGGGCGGGAAAAGGCGGAGTTAAGAAGAAGAAATTAAGAAGGAGGCCGGGTCAGGTGATCTTCGCCTTCACCATGCGGGAGGTGACGTTCTGGCGGGCGGTCTCGGCGGTGATGGAGCCTTTTTGGTAGAGCTCGAAGACGACGTTTTCCATGAGGCACATGCCTTCGCGGACGCCGGTTTCGAGGACGTTGCGGAGGCCCTGGGTTTTGCCGTCGCGGATGAGCGCGACGACGGCGGAATTGGAGACGAGCAGTTCGCAGGCGAGGACGAGGCCGCCTTCGGTCGAGGGAAGGAGGCGTTGGCAGAGAATGCCGCGCAGACTCTCGGAAACGCTGGCGCGGATTTGGGGCTGCTGGGCGGGAGGGAAGACGTCGAGGAGGCGGTTGAGCGTGGTGGCGGCGTCGCTCGTGTGCATGGTGCCGATGACGAGATGACCGGTCTCGCTGGCGGTGATGGCCATCTCGATGGTTTCGAGGTCGCGGAGCTCGCCGATCACGATGACGTCGGGGTCTTCGCGGAGGGCGCCTTTGAGCGCGGAGGCAAAGCTGGCGGTGTGCGCGCCGACTTCACGTTGGGTGAGGTTGCAGCTTTTGGAGGGCTGCACGACCTCGACGGGATCTTCGACGGTGATGATGTGATCGTGGCGAGTGGCGTTGAGCTCGGCGACGAGAGCGGCGAGGGTGGTGGTTTTGCCGGAGCCGACAGGGCCGGTGACGAGGATGAGGCCGTTGTGGAAGTTGAGGAGTTTTTTGATGGAATCGAGGCTGCGCAAGCCGAGCTCGTTGAGAAGGGGGACGCGCGCGGGGACCATGCGGTAGGAGCCGGCGGGGCCGCCTTTGTGAAACATGAGGTTCACGCGGTAGCGGTCGTCCTTGTCGAGGGAGAGGGCGTAGTCGAGGTCGCGCTGTTCCTTGAAAAAGGTGCTTTGCTCGGGGGTGAGCAGGGCGAGGTTGAGGCGCAGGGCTTCGTCGGCGGTGAGGAGGTGTTCTCCGAGAGGGATGAGGGCGCGATTTTGGCGAATGAACGGGCGGGTGCCGGCGGAGAGATGGAGATCACTGGCGCCGTAACAGGCGGAGTCGCGCAGGAGTTTCCGCACGGCGGCGGCGAGGGCGGAGTCTTCCATCGCACCGATCATCTCGAAGGGCATGCTGGGGAGCTTGGGCGGGCCGTCTGCTGTCGAGGCTCCCATGAAAGGCGGAGCGGTGACACCGCCGGGGGCGCGGTTGGGTGCGGGCTTGGGCGGTTCGGCATCGGGATCGGCGAAAGGATCGTCGGCGGGCGGGCCGGATTTGCCTTTGCTGAAGGCGATGCCGGCGACTTTTTCGAGGAGGGTGAGGTGATCGTCGTCGAGATGGCCGTCGTCGATAATCTTCTGCGCGAAGTCCATCAGGTCGGCCTGCTCGCCAAGCGCGGTGCGGACAGTGATGGCCTGATCGCGAGTAAAGAGGCCTTGATCGAGTCCAAGGCGGACGAGCCAGAGAATCTCGTTTTGCATATAAACCCGGCAGGAGCCGGATTCGGGCCAGTGTGTTGCGGCTTGATCGGTAGCCAAGCGTGAAGCGGCGAACCAACCGTTTCTTTGCCGGTCCATAGGAAGACCATGAGCACAAAAAAATCATCCGAAATTCTTCGGGCGGCGATTCTCGCGGGACTGACGTCGGTGGCGGTTATGCAATCGGGCTGTCTTCTGGTGGCCGCCGGGGCGGCGGGCGCCGGCACGGTGGCCTACGTGCGCGGAGAGTTGGACGCTTCGCTGGGCAATGGATACGAGTCGGTAGTGTTGGCGTCGAATCGCGCGATCGACCAGCTCCAGTTCAAGAAAATCAGCGAGTCCAAGGATGCACTTAAGGCCTTGCTGATCGCGCGCACCGCATCCGACAAGAAGGTCCAGATCACGGTGATCAAGGTTTCCGAGACGCTTACGAAAGTGGAAATTCGCGTGGGCGTGTTTGGCGATCAGGCTCTCTCGACGACGATCCTCGAAAAGATCAAGGGCTCGCTTTGAGCGGCACGAGATCGACGCGCAGGCCGTCCGGGTCGGTCAACGTGCGAGGTGCGTCGAGGCCACGCAGGGCAATCTCGACGCGCTCCAAGCCGGCGTAGACGTAAGCGTGATCGCCGGGGGGCGAGGGACGGCCCCAGGTGTTGACGGCGACGTGATGGTGATAGCCGTCCGCGCCGAGGAAGAGGGCGCCGGGATATTCACGAGTGCTCACGGAGAGCCCGAGTGGGCCGGTGTAAAATGATTCGGCGGCGGCGAGCGAACTCGTCCGTAGATGTATATGCCCGATCACGGTGCCGGCGGGCAGGCCGGCGGCGCGGGCGTCGGGCGTGGTGGCGATGAGTGCGCCGGTGTCGAGGGCGCGAGTGAACATCACGAGTTTGCCGTCGGCGGTGTGCCATCTTTCGCGCGGACGGTCGGCGTAGAGTTCGAGGCCGTTGCCATCGGGGTCTTCGAGGTAGATCGCCTCGCTGACGCCGTGGTCCGAGAGGCCGTGGATCGGCGTGCGGGTCTCGGCGAGGCGGCGCAACACGCGGGCGAGCGCGGGCCGGTCGGGCACGAGCAGCGCAAGATGAAAGAGGCCGGGCGCGCCCGGAGGTTTGGGGCGGGCGCCGGGAGTCTCGACGAGCGTGAGCAACGGCTCCGCTCCGCCGGGCGCGTGGAGTGCGAGCGTGCGTCCCCCCGCTTCGCTGATGGATCCCGGCACGAGGCCGAGCACGCCGGCATAGAACGCCTGCGAGCGGCCGAGATCGGCGACGCGCAGGCGGGCGGAGCGAAGTTGCAGGGTGGTCGTCACGGGCGGAGGGGGCGTTGCGAGCAGGGTGGTTAACGGCGACGCTTAGGCGATGGCCAGAGTTTTCACGGCGGTGTCGGCGTCGGCGAGGGATTGCTCACGCTGCGGGTTGCCGTCATTGAGGCTGTGCGCGTAAACGAAGGTGACGTCGGTGATGCCGATGAAGCCGAGGACGCCGCGCAGGTAGGGCTCGAAGAAGTTGTAGCCACCCATCGCGCCGCCGAGGCGGAGGTCGCTGCCGCTGGCGACGATCACGCGGGCTTTTTTGCCTTTGACGAGGCCTTCGAGGCCGTTGGCGCCGAAGCTGAAGGTGCGACCGACGCGCACGATCTGGTCGATCCACGCTTTCAGGACGGCGGGGACGTTGAGGTTGTAGATTGGCGAGGTGATGAGGAGTTCGTCGGCGGCGAGCAGCTCGTCCACGAACTGGTTGGAGATGGCCATTTCAGCCTTGGCGGCGAGTGAATGACCAACAGGCGGAGTGAACGCGCCTTCGACCCAGGCTTCGGTGACGAAGGGCGGTGGATTGTGGCCGAGATCGCGGTAAACAACGACGCCGTCGCTGTGGGCGGATTTCCAAGCGGTGACGAATTCGTGGCCGAGTTTGCGGCTGTGGGAACGTTCGCTGCGGGGGCTGGCGTCGAGGTGGAGGAGGGTGGATGTGCTCATGGGTGGTGGTGCTTTAGCTAATGGTTATCGGTTGGCTTATAAGTAACCATTTCGGTTACAAAATTATGCAAAAAATAGCTCACTGTTTACCGGGGCAAACGGGTTTGAGCTGCTGGTGGACGTCTTCGAGCGAGATGCGGGCGAGTTCGGCCTCCATGCTGGTCTGTGCCTTGAAAAAGGCGGTGCGCAGGATCGTCTCGATGCGGGCGCCGACGGGGCATTTGTGGTTGGGCGTAAACCGGTCGAGGCCGTGGTCAGGCTGGGGCTCGACCGCGCGGTAGATGTCCAAGAGCGTGATGTTGGCAGGAGCGCTGGCCAAGCCGAAGCCGCCGCCGACGCCTTTGTGGCCTGCGACGAGGCGTGCTTTGACGAGAGCCGAGAGAAGCCGGCGGATCACGACCGGATTAGTGTCCACGCTGGACGCGATCTCGGCGGACGTGACCTGCGCACCGGCCTTGTAGGCGAGGTAGGCGAGGACGTGAACGCTGACGGCGAAGCGAGAGTTTCCGGTCATTGGTTTATGTAACCACTCTTGTTACGATGTGGGTGAATTGTCAAGCGGCGTTTGGTTTTGAAGGCGCGGCGCGCTCATATACGGGGTTGCAAAGCCGGGCCGTTCGGGGAGGCTGCGCGTTTAACCCGTTCATTCATGCTACGAAAGATTATCACGAAGCTGCGCGACACGTTCGCCCCTTCGCCCAAGGCCAAGCCGGTAACGTCCGACGGCCATCCCGCTTACAGCAAAGCCAAGTCCGTCGCCTCCCGTTCTGACGCTGCTCCGCGTGATCGCGGCCCGAAACAAGGCGGCCATCCCGCCGGCAACAAGCCCGCCCAAGGCGGCGGTCGCAATCAGGCTCACGGTGCGCAAGGTTCACAAGGCCGCGGCGGCCACGAAGGCGCGCGTCCGCGCAATGACCACGCCCCGCGCGCCGATCATGGCCCGCGCAAGGATTTCGCTCCTCGCAATGACCACGCTCCGCGGAGCGGCGGAAGTCAGGGCCACGGTGGTTCGCATTCGTCCCATTCCTCGCATCCGGCCCGTCCCGCCAAGCCCGAGCGCCCCGTCATCGACCAGTCGTTCGACGGCCCGAGCCGCGCGGCCATCAAGCCGGTTTCCGCCGTGGTGATTCCTCCGCAGGACAACGCGTTTTCCAAGCTCGGCCTGAACGACGCGATTTCGTTTGGCGTGGCCGAAATGGGTTACGCCGAGCCCACGCCGATTCAGGCGCAGGCGATTCCGGTGATCCTCGCGGGCAAGGACGTGATCGGCTCCGCCCAGACGGGCACGGGCAAGACCGCGGCCTTCGCTTTGCCGATTATCCACAAGCTGGGCTCGCACGGAAAAATGCGCGTCCTCGTCCTAGAACCCACGCGCGAACTCGCGTTGCAGGTCGAGGAGGCGTTCCAGAAATTTTCCAAATACACCGACATCACCGCGACGGTCGTTTACGGTGGCGTCGGCTACGGCAAGCAGCGCGACGACCTGAAGCGCGGCATCGACGTCCTGGCTGCCACGCCGGGACGGCTGCTTGATCACATCGAGCAGGGTGACGTCAAGCTGGGCGACATCGAGGTGCTCGTCCTCGACGAAGTGGACCGCATGCTCGACATGGGCTTCCTGCCCGACGTGAAGCGAATCATCCAAAAATGTCCGCAGGCGCGACAGACGTTGTTTTTTAGCGCGACGATGCCGCCAGAGCTGGCGCAGCTTTCGACCTGGGCTTTGCGTGAGCCGGTGGAGATCAAGATCGGCCAGCGCCGTTCGCCCGCCGAGACGATTGCCCACGCGTTCTATCCGGCGGTCGCTTCGCAGAAGTTCGACCTGCTGATCGAGCTGCTCCGGCGCACCGAGTTTAAGAGCATCATCATTTTCACGCGCACCAAGATGGGCGCTGATCGCATCGCGCACCGCTTGGAGGCAGAAAAGCACTCCGTCGGCGTCATCCACTCCGACCGCAGCCAGCGCGAGCGCGTCGAGGCCTTGCAAGGCTTCAAGGATGGCAAGTTCGAGGTGCTCGTCGCCACCGATATCGCGGCGCGCGGCCTCGACATCGCCGGCGTGTCGCACGTCATCAACTACGACGTGCCGGAGAATCCCGAGGATTACGTCCATCG
>Ga0123337_10001780_pt1 | contig 26347 bp, 25 predicted proteins | sample frozenSSSSmetaG_FD_89792 | JGI IMG/M metagenome (GOLD analysis project Ga0123337, IMG submission 89792) | Glacier valley bacterial and archeal communities from Borup Fiord, Nunavut, Canada, to study Microbial Dark Matter (Phase II) -... | ecosystem: Environmental > Aquatic > Freshwater > Ice >...
CGTCACACTTAGAGTACTACTAGACACTGCTTTCGCACTTGATAAAACCATTGTATTACCGAAAATAGCCAGAAGCAAAAGGCTGACAGATAAACGTTGCTGCATAATTATCTCCAATATTGTGTACGAATTGTGTAATAGATGACCAAATTTATATTTTTGTTCCAGAATCCTAAAAGTAATTGACTTTAACAGTTTACGCGCTGTGTAATCAATTGTGAAATATCCTTGATTTATATCCACGATTACTGGGATAATAGTGAAATCATTGCCCAAAATGCCAGCAGAATATTAGAGTTGATCATTAATTAAACCGCAGTTGACCAACTGGAGATAATATTAAGCTGTTAGCGAATGGCATTAGCACTCCTAGAAGAACTGACTGCCAAGATGATATTTATAATTAATCCGCTCAGATCATCTCAAGATTTAGTCATCATGCAAGCTTTTTTTGAGTACTGAAACGCTCAGGCATCAATTTAGCCTGAGAAAACTTGGCAAAAATATTCCCCAGATGCACTAAAAAACATGACTGGGGTCACATTTTACATCTATAGGCAGTGCAGTATAGTCGTAAGGGCATTTGTTAATTTATGCTGCCTCCGGCACGCTTCGCGAACGTGTTCAAATAGCGTTGTGGGCACAAAAAAACTTGCTTTAATAGAAGCTGCAAAAAACGATTGCCTTACTTGTGGCGCGATCGCCTGCTGGATATCGTCACAAGTAATTCTAAGACTTTGTTTCCTGAGTCTGTGTATTAATAATTGCACTCCAATCATCATCATGTGCCATTACTGCATCCAACTGCTGTACTTGCAAAGACACTAACTTTTTTCCGCTCTCAGCTTGTCTCTTCTGCCAATCAGCAAATATTGCTTTGAAGTCATAGTTAAAAGCAATCGCATGTTCTTCGCGAATTCGATGCAGTTCTTCCAAAATTGGGTCTTCCCACATACTTTACTCTCCCATCAGTTCATAATGAGCGAATACTTTTTAAGTGCGTCGCCGCTCAAAATCGCGATCGCCTGCTCGATATCGTCGCAAGTAATTCTAAGACTTTGTTTCCTGAGTCTGTGTATTAATAATTGCACTCCAATCGTCATCATGCGGCACTACTCCATCTAACTGTTGGCGACTTTCTGCCGCAAGTGCGTCTTCGATATCTTTCATTAAACTTGTATCCGCCATCGCTTTCCGCAATTTCAGCTTTTTCTCCTCGTAAGCCTGACGTTCCGCAGACGACATTGACGACAATGCAGCTTCCCCAGTGGTACTAGCCCAACTTCCCGCCAGACCAGCATTCCCTGGTGGTATGCTATCCAATTCTGCTATCCATGCATCACGCAAACTTTCCATTTCTTGACGCTTGGGAAACGTGAATGTTTGCACTCGTACATATGCACAATTTTGCTCACCATTTTGGGCAACATGATCGTTCAGGCTAATCTTCACATTCCGCGAATAGCTAATATACTGAGTGAGGCGTTCAGCGTTCAACACAGCGTAAACCCCGGCAACTTTTACATTTTCCGCCGCCGCAATCCATGCTGCAAGAGGCATAATTTCTACCCCATTATTTGCCAACTCTGGAGTAAGACTTACTTCTTCCGCTGTATGTTCATCATCTGAACTGTATAAAAACTCATGCAGTCCCTGATGACCTGCCGGTACATTCTGATGTTCAATTGGTAAATTATTTTCAGTTTCCATCGCTGCACCTAAATTTTTGAGCTTTGTATTTAATCCTTCAGTTTATCTAACATTTGACCAAATTGACTTTTTGGTCTTGATTTCCAAATGCGATTTCGCTCTTGTACAATTGAAGAGGTGTTCTAAAAATGGAGCATAAGCGCTTCACTTGGAACCAATGAACCGAAGTGAGTATCTTGCGAGGATGTGCCGATGAAAGTCTCAATTGAAGAACTATCTGAAGATTTTCCCGCTTATGCACAGCGAATGCAGGCGGGAGAAAGTTTTGTTGTGATTGCCAACGGAAAAGCGATCGCTGAAATAAAACCGACTGAACGTCCTGCCTTGTCAAAGGCTTTAGCCCAACTGCGCCAGATTTGTCAGGAAGAAGACTATTTTCTAGAGATTCCTCCCCGCGCTGATCGCGCAGACAATTGGGTGGACAATCCAGCATGACTTTTTTGTGTGACACCAATATCATTAGCGAGTTGAGTCGCCCTCAACCTAATGTGGGAGTAATGCTATGGGCGGATACACAAGCTGAAATTACTATTAGTGTCGTGACATTGGAAGAAATTACCTTTGGATTGGTTGCTAAGCCGAATGCTCGAATTGAAAGGTGGTTTGAGCAATTTTTGGAGTATTTCTGCGATGTCATGCCAATTACGCCTGAGATTGGGCGAAAAGCAGGTGAACTGCGAGGAAGGCTAAGATTACAAGGCAAGCAACGAACTCAATCCGATATATTAATTGCAGCAATAGCTCAAGTTCACAACCTCATCCTCGTGACTCGCAACCTCAAGGATTTTGAAGGCTGCGGAATTGCCTTACTCAATCCATTCACTTGAGTTAAAAGCACGATCTCAGTCCTTGCAACTTGAAAGCCATTCTTGCACGGCTGCAAGGGTTAGTAGCTTAAGAAGTTTTTGCTCGTCGCATTTGATTCTTCAGTTTATCTAACATTTGACCAAATTGACTTTTTGGTGCCGGAAGCTCAAAAACTGCTGGTGGTAGTGATGGATTGAGATGGCGATAGTATTCCCATATCTCCCAGTAAGGACATCCCGGCTGAATCCGAAAACCTGCCCAGTGGAGATATTGCAGGGGTTGATTGACTATGGGGTCGAGTAATAGGTGTCCTTGAGTCTGGAAATGCGGTGTTCCCGCCCAGTTTCCGGGTGCGCCACCGTCTCGACGGACTATATTGAATCGGCGCTTAATCCGCTTCAGTAGCATGTAATTGATAATTGGTTGGTCGGAAGTCTTTTCCGAAAAGTCAAAGTATTCTGGATGCGCTGCACATTCGGCAAATGTTTCATATAAATCATCTTCGGAAATCAGGTTTTTCTTAGAAGCCCAAAAACCACCGTTGAAAATATCTTTAACTTCACTATCGGTAAATACTTTGTCTGTTAATACTTTTTGAGAAAATACATTTTTAATTCCACCTAAATGCTGATAATCACAGTAGATGAAATCTGATGTGGCTAAGTAATCAAGATTATTAACAATTTTCTCAAAGACAACAATATCAGTATCAATATAAAGAAATTCGTCAAATGGACCAAACCAACAAGCTTGTTTGCGGAATTGGTTGGGACGGGCAAAAAATTCACCGCCAAAGATTTGGTGTAATTTATTAGAGACGCGATCGATAAATTCTAAATCTGGGTAAAGTTGCACTCCGTAATATGTGGTGAGAATATCCGCGATCGCCTGATAATTATCGTCATAAGGAATCATCATAATTGGCGTATCGGCATCATGCAAGCGGATACTGTTCAACAGAGCGATCGCTTGATCAATCACTTTGTCATTAGCAATAATATAAATTCCTCGCATTGACTAACCCTCCGTTAATAATCCTAACTTTTTTAATAATCGCGTGCTGAAACTAGGTGTGGGAAATGGATTGTAAACTTTCGACCTACCTGTAAAATGAGGTATCTTTTCCGGTTCGTCCAAAAAACGGTAATGTAAAAATAAATCTCGGTAAGGCATCTCCCAATTTTCGCCAGCGCAAACCTTGCCAAATAACTCAGACGCCAAACCGATATAGTGAATATAAGTTAGACGATTACCGTTGTCATATAAAATTTGCTCTTTTTCGGTAAAATGACTTGAAGTGACACAGCAACCTGTTCTCTCACTTGCCGAAAGTTCGCGAGCAAAGTTATAATTAGAGATGCCTAAACGCATAACCATGTAATTGAGAATAGTCTGATCGGGAGCCATCTCATAAAGAACTTCAGCTTCGCCTTGACGAATTTTATCTAACAGCCAATTACGCTTCTCTAAATCAAGAACACTTTTTTTAGCACCATAAAAGCCTGAACAAAAAGCATTCGTGACAATTTGCTCTGGTGTAAATAATTCCCCTAGTTTAGCTGATGATAAATTCAGGACATGGTCTAAATCTCGATATTGAAAGTCATAAACTACCCAATCGGTTTGCTCTAATTGCTGAAAAACCGCAGTTAGCGGACTCATCAATAATGTATCCGCATCCATATAGACAAAGCGGTCAAAAGGACCATCAAAAGCACAGAAACGGCGATGGGTACCTAAGCGGTGATAGCCAGAAATTTCATATTTACGCCACTGTTCCCACGCTGTCGGATGAGCATCCCAAATACTCTTAGCATATTCATCCCATTGGTGAATCACCGCGCGATCATCATAAAGCTGAACATTTGGTCTACGCGCAATCTCCGCTGCAATTAATTTAGTATCTTCATTATACGGATAGACGCAGACAGGCATTTCTGAGCCATAAATTGCCTCAATACTATTGAGTAAAGCGACAACTTGGTCGTAAACCCGATCATTTGCTAATGTACAAATTCCATCCATATACACTTTTAAATTATGATAGTTTCAGAGCGAAATCCGACAACCAATTGAGTAGATTCAGTTTGTGCAAGATGATTTGTCTGGCTTCAGCGATCGCGTCTTTAGCTGCATACCAAGCATCTGGTGTCGCTGTCACTTCCCGAATATAAGCAATCCCTTTCTCATCCAAGCTAGGTAAGCGTAAAAAGCTACCAGGTGGTAATAATTTATCTGCAGCCGAACCGCCATAATAAATCGGTAAACACCAAGCTAGTAAAGAATCCCATAATTTCTCACTCACATACCATTCATTCGCACTATAATTTTCTATAGCTAGATTGTAATGGTAAGGTGCTAGTCCGTGCCATTTATTACTGAGTTGTCCAGGTGTTTTTGCCCATGTAGGTAAATCACGACCATACAAATCAAATTGAAACTCCTGTTGTTGCAATTGCTGCAAAAAATCTAATCGCTGGCGGTGGTTGGCGGTGCGGCTGATACCTGAAGTCACCCAACTACAAGTTTCTGATTTTACCGGCGGTGGCATTTCATTTAATTCGCCAAACGAATTGCCGAGATACCAAATCGCTGGCATATAATCGGGAACCGGCGCAAAATCATCAGGACCGGACACATAACCGCAATATTTAGCTGCTGCGTCATAATTAGCTTTATTTGTTTCGACAACTTCATCTAATGGTGGTTCGCGTAACAGGTAAATAATTCGTTCCTTGTCTACACCACGTAATAAAGAGTCAATATTCACTGCTGCTACTGGTTTTTTCCGTCGCCACCAAGGTTGCGGTTGAGGCGGACGCGGAAAATCAAACTGATACATCAAGAGTAAATCTGGGTTTGCTGCTTGCGCCTGCATTTGGATATGATTCCAAATACCAAAAGCATGAGGACTTTGGTGCCATAACCAATCGCAGCGATTCAAACCGCCGTACCCACTCACCATTCCGACAACTTTCCGGCTCATTTCCCGACTCACTAATTATTTAATCATGAACTTTAAGTACTCAGTCAACTCAGCATCTCCTAACTGTTGATCGTCAAAAGAATCAACCGTCTCAAGTAGTTCCGTTGCTGATTTATATACATCGGCAATTAATTCTTGTTGTTCTTGAGGCGTATCTACTAAATCATCTACCAATAAACTTAGAAATCCCAGCATTGGGTTTAGCCGCGTGCGGATATCATGAGAGATCCGGATAAAAGTTTCATGTTGTGAAGCTCTAGGGTTTGTGCGATTGGCAAATAAGATTCTTTGAAGACTAACTTGCAACTTAATACTATCTTCAAAGAATTCGATAGTTTTCAGGATTTCTACAGCTAAATTGTAGGATTCTAAAATTAATTGTGGTTGCTGCTGAGAATTAGCCAGCGGCTCATCAATTAATAAGCGCAGTAACGTCATCATCGAATTTAGCCGTGTCCGGATTTCTCCCGCAATCCGGATAAACCTCTCGGTTTTAGTGGCGGTGGTGACGGGGGCTTCTGACTGATCGGCAAATTGCATTGAATACAAACGCGAGTAATAACCACCTTTTTGTAAAAGTTCGTGATGGGTTCCTAACTCAACGACTCGTCCTTGCTCTAATACTGCTATTTGGTCAGCTTTTTGGACAGTAGAAAGACGATGTGCAATTACCAAAGTCGTGCGATCGCGGCTAAGATCGTCGATCGCGCCTTGGACTAATCTTTCGGAAACCGTGTCTAAAGCACTTGTCGCTTCATCGAGAATCAAAATCTCCGGATCTTGCAGCAAAGCGCGAGAAATAGCCAGTCTTTGGCGTTGTCCACCGGATAACATCACACCGCGATCGCCAATCAGGGTATCAAATCCATCCGGCATTTTAATAATAAATTCATAGGCATTTCCCCGTTTAGCTGCGGCGATAATTTCCTCTTGTGTCGCCTCAGGTCGTCCATATGCAATATTATTTCGCACCGAATCGTTGAACAAAAAAGTATCTTGACTGACAATTCCCATCGCCTGACGCAGGGATTTTAGCTCGAAGTCGCGGATATCTCTACCATCGATCGTAATACTCCCAGATAGCGGATCGTAAAATCTCGGTAATAAATCTGCCAGTGTAGATTTACCCGCACCAGAACCACCAACCAAAGCCAGAGTCGTCCCACGCGGTAAATGTAAATCGATATCTTTGAGCACTAAACTCTCATGGTTGGGATAACCAAAAGAGAGATGATGGAAGTGTACCGCTGTTTGCATCCCTGTGTAAGGAAGCTGACCCCGCGTCATAAACGGCTTATTATCCCGTTGCAAAAAGTCAGAAGCAATCTCCACACTCGTGGAGGTATTGGCAAAACTACTGCGGATTGTATTGAGTTGGGAAATAAATGGTAATAGTCTCAGCAGCACTAATAAATATGTCAGCAGCACAGCCGAGAGTGCCGAAATCTGGTTGTTAAAGAAGGCGCGAGCCAAAAAGACAATCACGATTAAAGCGACAATTCCTGTCACCTCACTTACTGGGGCGATCGCTTCAGAATAAACTTGTGATTGAAATTCGGCTTTTTCGCGATCGCGAATTAACTTTTGAATTCGCACGTACTCTCTGTCTTCATTCCCCGTGGCTTTAACCAGGCGAATCCCGCTGAGTGTTTCCAAGACAGTAATCGAGTAAGCGCGAGACATTTCTGACAATTGCGTACCAAAATCTCGCGAGCGGGAAATAGCCGATTGATTAACTAATGTGACAAATGATAACAATACTGTCGAAGCGATCGTTAACTGCCAAGAAATTGACAATAACAAAATCACAAAGACAAAAATTGTAATGATGAGAATAATTAATTTAATTGTATTGCCGATCGCACTCGCTGCTCGTGCCAACTCTCCCCCCAGACGGTTGATTAAATCACCTACTTTCGTCTTGGTGTAATAATCTAGGTCAACATCCAGTAAGACCTTCAACCCAGCTTCGCGCATGTCGGACGTCAACAATCGCGACAACGAACTCGATGCCAAGGTACTAGCATAACTAGCAGCATTTTTAAGTACAATTGTCAAGATAATCGCTCCCGTCATCACCGCTAAACGGTAATTTTCCGGCACACGATCAAACGGGGACATAATTGATTGAATAATCCCCGGCGCACTTGTTAAATTAACTTCCTGACCGACAACTTTGAGAATCACCGGCACAATCAGTGTTGTCCCGACACCATTAAACAAAGCTCCAGAAAAGCCGAGGAAAATCGTCAGGACAATTAAACCTGGATATGGTTTAGCAAATTTTAGAATGAGCTTGTTTGTAGACATGAAGCATCTATAATTCCCAGCTTAGTAAATATTAACTTAACGATGAGAGTGACAATTAAAAAACCCTGATTAAGTAATTTATATTTGATTTATAATTACTATACATGCCCGATGTTATTTTCATACCGAGCAACTGCTAGGCATCAATTATATTGTAAAAATGAGACATTGTTACCTGTATATTTGCGGAAACTTGACTTATAACCGGGCAAGTACTTGACTTAAAGTAGACGCCATCGCTTCAAGACTGTATTTTTCTACACATCTGGCTCTTGCCTTTTGACCTTGGGCGTTTGCTTGTGCCATATCCTCAAAAATCTCCGTAATTTTTACTGCAATTTGTTCCGGACAACTTGGAGCCACCAGATAACCAGTTTCACCTAAAATCTCCGGGATATCACCCACTGTTGTCGATAATACAGGTTTAGCCATTGCCATGCCATCTGTCAACTTCAGCGGAAATTGAGCGCGAGCCGTGGCTGTATCCCGTTGCGGGACAACGACAATGTGAGCCGCCGCCACTACGGACGGCATTACCCCTACGGGACACTTAGGTAACTGAATCAACCAACGCCCCCATTTTGCTTGAAGTTGCTCATCATAATTATCATAAGGACTACCACCCACAATCACCAGCTTTAAATCTGGCTGATTCAATTGCTCTAAGGCGACTAAAACATCTTCAACACCCTTATGCGGTCGTGGTGCCCCAGGAAACATTAAGATTCTATAACTTGAAAGACCATAGCGATCGCGGCTGACATCCGGATCATACTTACTCGGGTCAAACAAAGCAGTATCCTTACCATTAGGCACATAAACACCGCCAAAACGCTTTTGGAGAAAATCAGTATCAATAGTTACAGCATCAGCTTGTTTAACCAAACCTTCCATCCACTGTAAATACAATGGATGATCGGGAAATCTCAATGCGCCATCTCGCTTCAAAACATCCCGCGCAAATTGCTTGACACTAGGACGATAATGCCAATCATCACCACCATGCCAACTCAACTCCCAATCATCCATATCTAAGAGTACAGGACGCCCTTGCAGCTTCTTAAATAAAGATAAACCAAAACTAGTCGCCTTCGGCTTAACTGCATAAACAACATCGCCATTAATTTTCTTTAAAGCCGTCCCCGCCGCCGCCAAAAACTTGGGATAATTCACACCAGGAACGGAAACAATCGGTAAATTATCAGGTGGAATTGCATATAATTCTTTGCCAAACAAAAAGCCAACAATTTCTACTTCATGTGCCAACTGCTTCAGAATTTGTGCCAGTAGAAAGGCGCGAACAGCACCACCACCCGCTAAATCGCTAACTACCAAAGAAACCTTCATAATTTACTCAAATAAAACGGTCAATTAAAGGAATATTTATAACGTTCTTCCGACTCATCAGCGCTAAATCCTGACGAATTTGCTCAACCTTATCTCCTTGTCGCCTGTGACCTTAGGATTTAAGCTAATTGTAAAAGTTTCTGAATTTCGAGAGAAAAATGCTCCCAACTCAAATGCTCAACCGTTTTTCTGACATCTCCTTGAATTTGGAAAGCCTTGTCAATTAACCCACATATCTCCTCAACCGGACTATCTAAATCAAATATAAAGCCATTTTCACCCTGAACAATCAAATCAGGTGCAAATCCAGTATTAGTAGCAACAGGTACAACATTGCACATCATCGCCTCAACTAAAGGAATCGGACCGCCTTCAAGCTTAGCTGGCGAGACATACACATCCATTTTCGCATAATACTGCGGATAATCCGAGTAAGGAGCCTCAACATAAGTGAAATTAGGCAAAGCCTGCATCTCTGAAAACCTCTCATATTTTGACCAATTCTTCCCCAACAGAATAAACTTTCTGTGAGGCATCATTTTGATGATATTAAAAATCCGGTCAGGTTCCTTGCGATAATAAAAAGCTGTACAAAAACCCACAGCACCATTGAAACGCTGATGAGGTAGAAACATCTGCGGATCAGCCGCACCCAAAATATAAGTCACCTTTGACGAGTGTACCCCCTGATTCACCAGCATCTGTGCGAATTGCGAACACATGCAAAGCACATTAGTTGCCTTATTTAAAGCATAAATCAACTCATCATTACTAATCCCTAAATCCTCACGCGGATGGGTGTGCCAAACTAATATTTGACTTTTCCAAATATGCGGGTTTAATTTTAGACAAGCCGGTAAAAAAGAATAATGAGCAATGAAATAAGCTTTAGCTGGAGGAAGAGACGTTTCCGTATAATGAAAGCAATACTTAAAAGAGAAATAAGCCGCCATCTCGCGACAAATAGCCTCAAGTATCCAATCTCGTGCAAAACCAAAGACGACAAAAACTAAATCATATTCAGGCTCAATTTGCTTAAGAAACTTACTCCGTAAATATGAAATATTATAAGGTATTGAATAAACAGGTCGAGCTAATATCCTCTCGATTTGGAATTTGAGTTGTTTGAGGGTTTGTTTCATTGGGGTTTTAGTTAATTAAAAAACGCGGAGGAACGCGGAGGTAACGCGGAGGAACGCGGAGGAACTCTCTGCGCTTCTCTGCGCCACCTCAGCGTCCCTCCGCGTTGAAAAATCTTAAGACTTTCTGAGATCGAGGTCCGCGATACTTTTCATATAACAAAAATCTCGGTGTGCGCGAAATTAGGGAGTACAATAACCTTAAGGATGATTTATTGTTTACTTTTAGGTTTTTACCTAGTATATGGACAGGCATCGGGACGATTTTGGACAATCTGGCAAAGTTCTCTTGTTCTCGTTCTCTGATGGCTTCGTCGATTAAAAAGTCAAGTCCTATTTGACAGAGTTTATTGAGTTTGGGATAATTTAATGAAACAAACTCGTAAAATGCGATGTAGTATTGTTTCATGTAATTCCAGTTATTGGTGCGGTTGGATTTGTGTTTTGTGTAGTAAGCGCCAATAATTGGGGTGTAGATAAAGTTAGCACCTGACATCAAAATGTCTATACCGAAGTATCTGTCTCCTAAGGCTTTGAGGTTTTCGGGAAATTTAATTTTATTTAACAGGCTTTTGTGGATCAGCATTGCTTGTTGTAGTGCTGGATGAGGTGAGTCTGCTAAAAAATCTGGAATTAGTAACCGCTGAGTTAGTTCGGCTGAAGTTAATGAACCAATAATGTTTTCTTGTCTTTCGAGAATTTCTTCGTTAGCACCGATGAAAACTCGTTCGTAATCTGCATACAAGACAATATCTTGCGCTGGTGCTAGCGGTATATATTCTAATTGAAAACGGATTTTGTCTTCATGAATCCAATCGTCGGCGTCTAGATATTGTATCCATTCTCCTTGTGCTTGTTGCATGCCGAAATTTCGCGATGATGGGAGTCCACTATTTTGCTTGAAAAAATAATGTACTCGCTGATCTTGACTTATTAAGTTTTCTGCTACTTGACGAGTGTTGTCAGTTGAGCCATCATCGACAATTAGGCATTCGAGATCAGTAAACGTTTGCGACAGCACGCTTTTGACTGAGCGCTCAAGGTAATGTCCTTGATTGAAGCAATTAACAATAACCGATACAAATGGAGCCATTGCTAATTTATGGAGATATAAGTTTTAATTAGTCTAACACTCAGTTTTGCTATGTTCAATGTCTCTTACCTATCAATTATCTGTAAGCGACCTGTTTGCGTAAAGTCGAAAATGCAATCGATTTCGGTACGTAGTTCGGCGTTGATATAAGCGTTGACTAGTAGAGAGGAGGTAAGTAAGCTATATTCCTGACGGCTGACTTTCCCTGATTTCATGATTCTTTTGACTAGCTGATTTATAATTACGTTTGATTGCTCTTGAACTTGTGCGTACATACTTAATTACCCTTTTTTAATGTGAATGGTGGTAGATTATTGCCATAAATAAAGAAAATCTTAATAATCATAAATTTAGGCAATATATTGCTGGCGTAAAAAATTAATCGCTTTCATGAACTAGATGGTGGCAAATAATTTACATTTCCTTGATGTATGCAAGTACAAAATAAATTTAACTCTGCTAATACTATCTACTCTAGAGAGGATTTACGGAAGTTAGAATATTTTAATAAAGATCTATCATTTGGAATAAGTAAAATTACTATAGTAAATTTATTTATTTTATGTCAGAACTGCAGCTTATTCATGCTCTCTAGTATTACCCTGGCGAAAACTTCATCATGCCCCGTTGTTAGAATTGAGAATAGTTACAATTACTCGGGCAATAAGGGAGGAAGTGGTAATGCAGGTAATTCGGCTTAGTGCTCTGTCAGATAATTACATCTTTTTATTACACGATCCTCAGCGGCATATTGCGGCTGTTGTCGATCCAGCAGAGGCTGAATCAGTTTTAAAGCAGCTTCAAGACATGCAGGCTGATTTGGTAGCGATTTTTAATACTCACCATCACGGCGATCATGTAGGTGGGAATCGGCGACTGATACAGCAGTTCCCAGCGGTGAAAGTTTACGGTGGGGCGGAGGATCGAGGTAGAATTCCTGGACAGCAGGTGTTTTTAGAGGACGGTTCGCGCGTTGAGTTTGGTAATCGCGTCGCTGAAGTTTTTTTTGTCCCTGGACACACCCGCGCCCACATCGCCTATTATTTCCCGCCGGTAGAAAGTGGTGATTTTGGCGAGTTATTTTGCGGTGATACCTTATTTGCTGGCGGTTGCGGTCGGTTGTTTGAAGGTACGCCAGCGCAAATGGTTGATTCCTTAAGCAAATTGCAAGCTTTACCTGACAATACTCGCGTCTGGTGCGCTCACGAATATACTTTGAAAAATCTCCAGTTTGCGCTGACTGTTGATGGTAGTAATACTGATTTACAAACTAGATATACTCAAGTTCAGGCTAGCCGTAGTCGTGGAGATGCTACCATTCCCTCAATTCTCGGAGTTGAGAAGCTGACTAACCCGTTTTTACGCTATGATACGCCAGCATTACAAGCCGCTGTCAAGAGTAACCAAGCTGTGCAGACCTTTGCACGCTTGCGGGGAATGAAAGATCAATTTTAAGATCTACTTGTTTGGAGTTAATTATAGATAATGGTTGCGATCGCCCCCACGAGAACGCTACCATCTTAGTTCTGACAATAATTAAGGATGCAGCGAGTAGATCGCTTACCATCCGCAAAACCAAGCTTTTCGAGATCAGAAGGAAAAACAATGGCTAAACGTGTACAATTAGTTTTAAATCAGGATATCAGCAAACTGGGAAAATCTGGCGATTTAGTCGAAGTCGCTCCTGGTTATGCTCGCAATTATCTGATTCCCCAAAAATTTGCAGTTCATGCAACTCCGGGTATTCTCAAGCAAGTTGAGCGTCGTCGCGAAGTCGAAAGACAGCGTCAATTAGAGTTAAAAGCGCAAGCTATGGAGCAAAAAGCAGCTTTGGAAAAAGTTGCTAGCTACAGTATTGCTAAGCAAGTCGGTGAAAATGACGCGATTTTCGGGACTGTGACTACTCAAGAAGTCGCTACTGTAATTCAGCAAATTACCGGACAAGAAATTGATCGCCGGGGGATGACAATTCCCGATATCGGTCAAATCGGTACTTACAAAGCAGAAATCAAGCTTCACTCTGATGTCACAGCGGTAGTCAACATTGAAGTTGTCTCCATGTAGCATCAAAAAAAGTAAAATATGATACACCGTGCCTGATTAGAAAAATTGAGTTTCAATTAGGCACTTGTAAATGCTATTGGATTAAAAGAGTCATACTACTCGCTCACTCGTCTCCCAATCCAAAATGTATTTATGGCTGAACAACTTAGTTTCCAAGGCAATGGTAGCGATCGCTTACCTCCCCAGAATATCGAAGCAGAAGAAGCAATTTTGGGAGGAATTTTGCTTGACCCAGAAGCAATCAGCCGAGTTAGCGATCGCTTAGTTAGTGAAGCCTTTTATATTAGTGCTCACAGAGAGATTTATCAAGCCGCCAAACAGCTTCACGCTCAAGGTAAACCTACAGATTTGCTTGTACTCACGGCTTGGCTAACCGATCACGATTTGCTAGCACGTATTGGTGGCAAAAGCAAGCTAGCGCAACTTGTAGACCGCACCGTCTCAGCGGTCAACATTGACTCTCTAGCCTTGTTGGTGATAGATAAATACCAGCGTCGCCAATTAATCAAAGCTGGTAACGAGATTGTTCAACTTGGTTACGAGACAGAAACCGAGTTACCACAAGTCCTTGACCAAGCCGAACAAAAAGTCTTTGGGATTACACAAGAAGGTTCTCAGCAAGGTCTAATTCACTTGTCTGACGTTTTGATTAACACTTTTCAAGAAATTGAAACTCGTCATCAAGGCGTTGCTTTACCAGGAATTCCTTGCGGATTTTACGATCTCGATGCGATCACTAGCGGTTTCCAACGTTCTGATTTAATTATCATCGCTGGTCGTCCGGCAATGGGAAAAACCAGCTTCGCGCTGAATATTGCTCATAATATTGCTACTATGTATAAATTTCCAGTGGCTGTGTTCAGCTTGGAAATGTCGAGAGAGCAACTAGTACAGCGTCTTATATCCAGCGAAGCGGGAATTGAAAGTAGTTATCTGCGGAGTGGTCGGATTACGCAAAATCAATGGGAACCACTTAGTCGCGCAATTGGTGTGCTTTCGGATACGCCAATGTATATCGACGATACGCCAAATATCACCGTTACAGAAATGCGGAGTCAAGCGCGTCGTCTACAAGCCGAACAAGGTGCAGAATTGGGATTAATTTTGATTGATTACTTGCAGTTGATGGAAGGAGGTGGCGATAACCGCGTCCAAGAAATCTCAAAAATTACCCGTAGTCTCAAAGGTTTAGCACGGGAATTAAATACGCCTGTAATCGCCTTATCTCAGTTGAGTCGTGGTGTAGAAGCGCGGACAATCAAACGTCCATTGTTATCCGATTTACGAGAAAGTGGAAGTATCGAACAAGACGCGGATATAGTAATGATGCTGTACCGCGAAGAATATTATACACCCGACACACCCGATCGCGGGATCGCGGAAGTGATCATTGCCAAACATCGTAACGGTCCTACAGGTACTGTGAAACTTTTGTTCGATCCGCAATTTACCAAGTTCAAAAATTTAGCAAATAAGGGCTATTAAACTTGAGGATTGGGTAATCACCCAATCCCCATGATTTGCTAGCTGATTTTTAACAACTCAACGTCAAAAATCAAAGTAGCGTTGGGGGGAATCACACCACCAGCACCACGAGAACCATAACCTAATCCGGGAGGAATGATTAACTGACGCTGACCGCCGACCTTCATAGTACTCAGACCTTCGTCCCAGCCTTTGATTACTTGTCCAGCACCAAGCTTGAACGAGAAAGGTTGGTTGCGATCGCGTGAACTATCAAACTTCGTCCCATCTTCCAAAGTTCCGGTATAGTGTACCGATACTGTTTGTCCAGCTTGAGGCTGTGCTCCAGTACCTTCTTTGATCTCAGTATACTTGAGTCCTGAGGGTGTTGAGATAGCGTTGGCATCAGTCATGGTTTTGCTCGCAATTAGGGTATTGTTTTCACTGACAACGGCGATTGCTGGTGTTTGGGTTAAGGGCGCTGCAATCGCATTCGGTTGAACACTTTGAGCAAACACCAAAACAAACACAGACAGCATGAACCCCACTCTAAGTAAAATTTCCTTCAAAACAAGTTCTCCTGCTTCAAGTAGTTGGGGCTAAAAATCGTATTTTACGACACAGAGTAGTTTAATGCGAAACTGTACCCTTAGCGCCAGAGCTTATTTTCCATATCCCGAACCTGACGTTCCAAACGGTCAATCCGACCGCGCAGTTCATCCACCTCTGACTGACGCGGAACACCCAAATCTTGCAGCATATTCCGCAACTGGCGCTGCATCTGCGTCTCAAAAGTGCCTTGTTCAGTCTTCAACTGCTGCACGAGATCATCCATCACCGCCTTAGCTTGCTCAGGATTCAACTTACCATCCTTAACTAAATCATCACTCACTTGCCGCAGCTTATCGGCGACTAGAGACGTAGTGCCAATACCCAGCGACACCAACTGCTGCATCCAATTACTATTATCCATTTTGCGCTCTCTATTACTTCTTTAAAACTAGCCTACGCCTGGGACTTTGACTTACTCCCAAATGCAGGTAATACAGTTATGCTTACGTTATTACGTCTACACATATATTTTGGCAAATAAAACAAGTGGTGATCGAGTTGCTCAGGTTCAAAGTTCCTCCCATCTATCGGGAGAAATTTATCCAAAAGGATGCAGAAATTTGGACAGCCGCACTAGCTAGCTTTCCCGGATTCCTCAGTAAAGAGGTGTGGATCGACCCGCACGACTCCGCATTCGTTATTCTCGTAATTAACTGGGAAACGCGGGAACAGTGGAAATCTATTAGACAAGAAAAATTGGATGCGATCGCTCGACATTTCGACCAAGAAGTCGGACACCCTTATGAGATGGTAGAATCATCCGAATATCAGGTACGGAAATTCCCCCATTCTTAGGTAAATAGCTCATCAATTGCCAAACTGAATCCAGGTAGTATAGTTTGCGTACACACAGTTTCTCCCACAGTTAACAGCAGGTGCTTATCGTCGGTAATGACAATAATCCATCGACTTTCGGGAAACACCAACCAAACTTCCAGACAACCAGATTCCAGATATTCTTTAGCTTTAGCAAATAATTCTTCACCACTATCGTCAGGAGAGGCAATTTCGGCAATTAAGGGAAAACTTTGAGGAAGTGCAGCCGCATTCGCATACTGGCTTAATTCTGGAGTCAAGTAAGCAACATCAGGACGACGACCCTGCTTTAAGGTGCGACAAAGCGCCTCCGTATATACCTCTCCTCCTTGACCACTGGAGATCATGTAATTTCTCCAGGAATAATCTAACCTTGATTGAGTTTTACTGTGTAGTAAGGTCATACCCGTTTTCTCAACTATTTGCCCATCCACCCACTCCATACCTTCGGTCGGGTGATTGATAAACTCTTCTAAAGAGAGGTCTTTAGTCTCATTTAAGCAAATTTCGGGAACTGAAATCGAAGTTACCATGATTGTGCTCTATTAAAAATCTCAAAGAAGCTCATACATCTGTTATAAATCAACATGGTTCAGTTAATAACGAATCAGCGATGCTGTATGGGCGTAATGTTTGCGCCCTAATCTTACGAAAAGATTGTTGTCTCATTGAGGACATCGGCAGCATCTTTACCATTACCCCATTTTTTTTGGTTATAATAGCCTCGCTGGTACTGAAATACCGTTTTGGGATGGAATGGCTACTGCAACTTGTCCGCGCTGTCGTCAAACAGTTGATTCTCAGGCAGTGAATTGTCCTTACTGCCGCACCCAACTTAAGGCTTACGGTCATCCTGGTATACCTTTACACCGTGCTGCCAAGGGTGAGTATTTGTGCAAAAGTTGCACTTATGAGGCTGATGATTCTTGTAACTTTCCTCAACGTCCTTACGCTACAGAATGTACGCTTTATGAGAATTTGGCAAAAAGGCAGTTAGAACGTCAAGCTCCGAGTGAGAATAATTTTAGCAACTGGGTAAAGCGAAATCAAGCTTTGTTATTGCTACTCGGATTATTGCTGATTTGTTTCTTGATTACTTTAGCGAAACGTTAATTAGGTAGAGACGCGCACTCATCACACGCAACGCTTTACGCGTCTCTACAAGGGAATGTCACCCGATCGCAACTTTAGGTGTTCGGTTGGCTGATTTAAGTCCCATTAAAACTGCTTCTTCTTCAAATACCACTAAGTCAAACCAGAAAGTTGTACCAACACCGACTTCACTCACTAAATTCACCGCACTGTGGTGCTTTTCGATGATGTTACGGACAATTGATAGACCCAACCCTGTACCTTCTAAAGTGTGAACTCTGTTTTCCACCCGGAAGAAGCGATCAAAAATCGCTTGTTGGTCTTCAGTATCAATGCCAATTCCGGTATCCGAAATTTCGATGCGTACCTGAGATGTATGTTTATGAGCGTGGGATTTCGGACTTAGAGGGTAGGCACGCATAGCAACTTTACCACCTGCTTGGGTAAACTTCAGCGCGTTACCAACCAAATTAGCAAAGACTTGTAACAACAAATCGTAATTACCAACTACTGATGGTAAATCTGGCGCAAATTCTTGAATTAGTTCAATGCCTTTATCTCTAGCGTTGAGTTGATAAGTCCGGAGTGTCTGGTCGATTGCTTGCGCCAAGTCTACCGCATCAAATTGGTAGTGGCGCGAAGATTCTAAACGTGACAAATCGAGGACATCGTTAACTAAGCGGGTGAGTCGGTCTGTTTCATGATTCGCCGTCTCCAGAAACTCTCGTCGTTCCGTTTCACTCAATTCTTCGCCGTACTCGTGTAAAGTTTCGATAAAAGATTTGATGTTAAATAGCGGTGTTCGTAATTCGTGAGAGACATTGCTAATGAAGTGACTTTTTGCTTCATTTAATTCCACTTCGCGGGTAATATCCTGAATTGTAATCGCAATACCTTTGATACTTTCCCGTTGGAGGTCAAGAACCGTAGTCAGCAGAATGCGGATCGTGCGCTTAACTGGGTGGGTGAGGGGGATGCGGAACTCAGCACTCTCGCGATCGCCTGATGCCATTTGATACAAGGGGCGAGTAATTTCCATTTGCACTGACGATGGCAAATGATGTAAAACACTACTTCCCACCACATTACCGCCTTCCCAGCCAAATATCCGTCGTGCTGTAGGATTGACTAAAATTATCTGCATATCAGTGTCTAATAACACCGCCCCGTCAGCAATTGTTGACACCAGTGTTTCCAGCTTAGCTTTCTCGGCTGTCAGTTCCTCAATGTTTTGCTCGTCATAGCTTTCCAAACGTTCCGCCATTTCATTAAAGCTAAAAATCAACTCCCCCAGTTCACCACCAAGAGGTAAATCAATTCGTTGCTTGAAATTCCCTGTAGCAATATTTTTGACCCCAAGCAACAATTCTTTAATTGGCTTTGTAATCATCAAGGCATTAAATACAGACCCGATAATCACCATCACCCAAATCGAGATAAAAACCGCGATCGTCACATCACGGGTGAGATGAGAGGAAGTAATCACAGTTGGGTTAGGATTAATGCCAATAGCTAGAACACCGAGATACTTATCATCATTGATCAGCGGCACAAACACATCAGTGACTTCTCCATCTGGTGTGAGGTGTTGGCGCACCATCGGCTTTTGAGAATTAATCGCATAATTTTCTGGAAGTTGAATCCGCCGTTCAATCGTCAGAGAATTTTCCACCTCCTCTTCCCAAAAAGGCAGTCCAAAAAATATTTTTCCCGCCTCATCAGCGTAAAGCATGTAACGCACACTAGAAGTACTGCTGTAGAAGCGTTGGGAAAATTGAGAAACCTCAGTCAAATTATTTTCGGCAATCAGCGGCGCGACATTTGACGCTAGCAGCAGTCCCAGGTCACGACCAAAACGGGTGTCACTCAAGCGAGCATCCATCTGAATCGTATTCACAGCCCAGAACGTCAAACCACTCATCACCAGTGAAACCACTAGTGTAGCGGCAGCTAGTAACTTGGTCTGGAGAGTGAACTCTGACCACCAATGAGCAATGATTTGGCGGATTGTTTTTACCATGTTTAGCATTTTAAACTGCTTTTATTAATTTTTGTAATAAAACCTTACAACTTAAAATTAGCAGCTGATTTGACAAAACGGGGAGTCCTCTCCCCCACTCCCTATCCTCCACTCCTCAATTTATTGCCAATATCTCGGCGATAGTACATTTGTTCAAAGTGAATTTGCTTGATCGCGGTATATGCTTGCGCGATCGCTTGCTCAAAATTTTCGCCAACGCCAGTCACATTCAACACGCGACCGCCATCTGTAACCACTGCGGATGTGGTTGCTTTTGTCCCAGCTTGAAATACGACGGCTCCTGTCGCCTCAGCGGCTTCAATGCCAGTAATTGCCTGTCCTTTGTGGTAGGCTCCAGGATAACCACCAGATGCAGCGACGACAGTAGCGGCTGCGCCTTTTTTCCACGCCAGCGGTGGGAACTCTGCTAATCGTTGTTCTACGCAAGCGAGGAGTAATTCTTCTAACGGTGTTTCTAATAGCGGTAAAATCACTTGAGTTTCTGGATCACCAAAACGACAGTTAAATTCCAAAACTTTGAATTCACCTGTCGGACTAATCATCAATCCGGCATATAGTACACCGCGATAATCAATATTTTTCGCTTTTAAAGCCGCGATCGCTTTCTCTAACACTTGGGTTTGCACTTGTGCCATTAATTCTGGTGTCGCTAAAGGTGCTGGCGCATATGCTCCCATCCCACCAGTATTTTCCCCCGTATCACCTTCACCAATCCGCTTATGATCCTGTGCTGGTAGGAGCGGGCGAATCGTCAATCCATCAGTCACCGCTAACACGGAAACTTCTTGCCCTAATAAACATTCTTCCACAACAGCGAATTTTCCGGCACTGCCAAACTGTCCTTGGAAGATCGCATCAATCGCATTCTCAGCCTGGGCGATTGTTTCCGCAACCGTTACACCTTTACCTGCAGCTAAACCATCCGCTTTAACTACAATTGGTACGCCTTGCGCTTTAATATACGACTTCGCCGCCGTTGCTTCCGTAAATACCGCAGCGCGTGCCGTGGGAATCTGGGCAAATTTCATTAAATCTTTTGCCCAAGCCTTACTCGCTTCAATCTGTGCGCCAGCTCTTGTCGGACCAAACACCGCCAGACCTTGCGATCGCAGATAATCTGTAATACCTAAAGCGAGTGGTACTTCTGGACCAACTACGACGAGAGCAATGCCGTGTTCTTGAGCCACCTGAGCAATACCTTCAAAGTCATCTATCTCTAGAGGTATATTTTGACAACGCGCAATGCTGGCAGTACCGCCATTACCAGGAACACAAATAACTTCGCGTACTTGCGGTGACTGCAATAGTTTCCACGCGATCGCGTGTTCTCGACCTCCGTTACCTACAACTAAAACTTTCACTGATTTCCTCGTGCCTGCAATATTTCAACAATTATTTTGCCTTCTGTCAGCTAGGGGCATTCACCCCAGCGACTCGTTGGTTATAATTGATCTTATAACGGTGTTGCGATGGAAGAAGTCAATCTTCTTAGAACTCAATAAATATACTGAAGTTAATTACTAAAACTTAAGATAAGTTAGATTCTAATTGATAGGACTGAAGATTAAAAAACTTGGTCAGAATTAGTTGTATATTCCAGCATTTTTAGCTTAATCTTTGAATATCTATAAACAAATAGTAAAAATATTTAGAATGTATGGCAATTAATGTAGTGACCGGAGCCGCAGGTTTTATTGGTTCACATCTTGCAGAAGCGCTTTTACAGGCAGGTGTTCAAGTAATCGGCATCGATCAATTCAACGATTACTACGATCCGGCTTTAAAACGGCAAAATATTGCCCACTTACAAAAGTATCCAACCTTTAAATTAATTGAGGGAGATATCCAGACTTTAGATTGGCAAACAATCTTAACAGATGTAGATGTAGTATACCATCAGGCGGCGCAAGCTGGGGTAAGAGCTAGTTGGGGTCAAGGCTTTCGCGCTTACACAGAAAGAAATATTAATGCGACACAAGTACTGCTAGAGGCAGCAAAAGATGCTAAAAGTCTAAGTAGGTTTGTGTTTGCCTCCACATCTTCCATCTACGGTGATGCGGAAACTCTCCCGACTCACGAGGGAATTGCACCTCAGCCTGTTTCTCCTTACGGAATTACAAAGCTAGCCGCAGAGCGTTTGTGTGGACTTTATCACAAAAATTTCGGTGTGCCGTTTACATCCTTACGCTATTTTACAGTCTACGGACCAAGACAGCGCCCGGATATGGCTTTCCATAAGTTTTTCCGCGCGGTGATGCTAGACGAGGCGATTCCAGTTTACGGTGATGGACAGCAAACACGGGACTTTACATTTGTGAGTGATGCTGTAGCCGCTAATTTAGCCGCCGCGACAGCCCCGGAAGCAGTGGGAGAAATCATCAACATCGGTGGTGGTAGTCGTGTAGTTTTAGCAGCAGTCTTAGATACAATGGAGCAAATCGTTGGTCGTCCCATCCGCCGCAACCACATTGAAAAAGCAATGGGAGACGCCCGCCACACCGCTGCCGATGTATCAAAAGCACGGAAGATACTTAACTACCAACCACAAGTATCCCTAGAAGACGGCTTAAGTAAAGAATGGCATTGGATTCAGTCGTTGTACGCCTAATAGAGCAATCAAAATGAATGCAACCAACATCCTTAAGGATGTGGCTATACGTACAAAGCCTGCCTACGCAGGCTACAAATAGAGCAACTGCAAAGGCTTTGTTCGTATAGCTCCAGGCATAGGCATGAGAGCACTCTTTGTGGTTAACTATTCCCATTCCTGAAATTGGTCACTAGTCTGGCGAAGCACTGAACCGATTTGATCACGATTCTTCTCAAAGTTAGCTGCAATCGAGATTAAAATGATACCTACTAACAAGCCAAATACCCATTTCAGGAATGGATAATGCAGGATTAAAACGACCAATTGATAAAATCCGGTAACTAGAAATGTCGCTGTACCCATGTAGAGAAAAGCTCTCACACGTAAAGCTAAGCCGGCAAAAATGGCAACTAGACCAAATATACCAGGGATGATAGCACTGTCTTGATGAAATACAATTGCCCAGCCACAAATTAAACCACTAGCGATCGCGCGGAGATAATGACGTTCAACTTTTTGCTGTGGTAATTTCAAATAGGGTTCAAATTGAGCTACATACAGCAGTGATAAACCAATTAGAGTGACATACCATAAACTATCGAAGAGGTATAATTTACCACTTCGCCATAATGCCCAATGAATCAGCATCACACTGATATAGGTAAACCGAAATTGATGACTCGCCTTGGCAAGAAAGATATAATACGCAGCCGCGATCGCTAAACTAATTGGGTAAACTTCAACTTGGGTCACTAAAAATAGCAATGGCAAAATGTATGCAATTCTTTGCCAAGGTGCTTTATACCAGCCCCAGGTCTCCCAAGGCAGAATATATAGAAAGTAGGCAATTACACAAGCAAAAGCGCCTGACCAAGATTGCAATGTCCCCAAATAATGCCCAATAGCGGTATCATGCAACAGATAGCCGACACCAACTAATTCCACAGCGCCCAGGTAAATCCAGATTGCCGCTACATTTAAAGAGGAACAGTCTCGTCGTCCTTGAAAGATGGCATAACGAATCAAAAACACACCTGTTGCTAATCCGACAAAATAATTAGAAGTGATGGGTGTAATATTAGCAGCCATCAATAAGCAACTACTCAAAATCCAGTGAATATGGGCAATTACTTGCAATTCTTGAGGATTCAGCCATAAGTAGTTGAGTAACCAAGGGGAGAAAATACGGTAGGCGTACATGATTGTGGCACCTAGAGTAGACAGCGCAATTAAGCTTAAGCCTAATTCTCCACCGTGCAACTGATAAAATAAAATCTCATAAGCAGAAATCGAGACACCCGCGATTCCTAGGTATAGCAGAGTTTTGAAGCTTTCGTGCCGCCGTCCTACACCAATTGCAATTAAAGCTACCCCTAAAGAACACCAGCCAGTCCAACTAGCAAAAGTGAAGGAGCGGAGGATCACACTAAATGCAGCATAAGTCAAAGGTAATATATGTAAGCTGCTAGGTAATTGCTCTAAATTATGTCGTCGCTGCCACCATTCTCCGAAAAGCTGAGCGATTAATCCTAAAGCAATATTAGCGATCGCGATGTTAATAATTGAGCGATCACCAAATCCCAACAACTCAGCACTTAACAATTCTAAACACCAACCAATACCATAAAGAGTCCAATTTGTTGGTTGTCGCCAACTGCGATATGCGATCGCGGACAATGTGATCACAATCGCCATCACAGACAAAAATTCCGGCGTTGTTAGTCTTTGGTATACAGCGAAGGAGTGCAGTGTTAGCACCAACAACTCAAAGCCACATAAAACAATTGCCCAACGATCACTGGCGGTGGAATAAATAGCCGCTACGCCTTCGGTATCCCTTTCCTTGGGGGTAAGCTGCGCCACTAGCCATAAACAAAGGATTGCAATCGCTGTCACGAACAACCAACCGGCGATTGTAAGATGGACGAAGACACCTTCCCAACACAGCACACCAATCAAACCTAGCCCAAATCCAATCGTAATTTCCGCAGATATCTTGGATCGTAAATAGTTAGTGTTAACTATCATCAAAGCCGTAGCGACAGCCAAACCAATTAATCGGACTCCCGGTATCGGTAAGGTCAGTAATTCTGCCATCCCTAAAGCCGCGACACTTAAAGTAATTATGGCTTGGCGACGTGGTGCAGAAGTTCTACTAGCAATGGCTGTCAGAGTCAGAGGCGTGACTAACCAAATTATGCCCCAATAATCATGGGTAATATTGCTCCAAGTTAAAACCGTATGTTGCTGCAATATAAAGTAGCTAAAAATAGCTAGTCCCCAACCGATGTGCCATGCACTACGCCGCCATACTCCCTCACCCACACTAAATAGCCACTCCGCTACTGTCAGGGTTAATAAAAGAGTTGCCCAAAGTTCTAGACTCAAAGCCGGTACTCGCCAATTAACAATCGATAAAAGTGTCACCACCCCGGTAATGTGAGTTAGGTAGATTAAAGGTGAGGAAATAAAGGCGCGGCGGCGAGTGACAAATATCAAAGTCACTGTTGACAAGAGCAAATTTAGCGATCGCAATGTCGGATTCTGTAAAGCGATGGTTGTTAACAAACTTCCCAATCCCAGGGTTAACAGTTCGCCAAAAGTAGCTAATTCTCTTTTCCCACCCTGGCGGAACCGATCCGTCAGCACCACCATAAAAATTATGTAAGGGAATAGAGCGACACTCTGTAATAATTCAGGTTGTTGAGCATTGGTGAGTTTAATCCCAGTAGCTTGCGCCCATTGTTGCAATTCTAAAGGTACTAACCGCCAACAAAGCCAAATCGTTTGTAAGCCAATAATCAAAATTGCGGTTAAATCAACTTTCAAGCCATAACGCTGCAAGCGGCGGCTCAAAAACCAGAGACTCAACCCACTCACCGCTATAGCCTGCGCGGGATAATTGGGTATTGTCACTAGCCAGCCGAGAAAGAGTAAACAACTCCCAAAAACATCCCAGAACCGGGAAGTCGCACTTCGCGGCGCTACCCAAGTTACCAGCCAGCCACAAATTCCAATCGCTAACCCAAGTTGTTGAACATCAAGGTGGACAACAAAAATCCCACGTACCAGTAGCACTATCAAGGCATAAACTACAAGCAGTGCTGGTAAGCTGATATTTAATCTGCTTTGCGGGTTTGATTCATCTTCAGAAATTGGCGAGGTTAGGGGCTGACGTTTTTGATAAATAGCAATTAGACTGGTGCCGACCATTGCAATGTAAAGGGCAATCAATGGGAAACCTGGTATTTCCCAACCCCAATGCAGATAGCCTAGCCCAAGGATATTTAATATAGATAATTTTTGATTTGGCTTGGTAAATAATAGTCGATTCTTGCCTAGTAAAAAGGTAGTAGTTGTCAAAGTCACAGTAGCCGCAGCAACCACAAGCCAATCAAAAGGATTGTGCCATAACTTGAAGCTGTCCATTGCCCAAAAGTTGACGGGTACTAACAGCAGAGTGACAATAAGTAAAGTTTGAGCAGTGAATTTTAAATTCTGTTGACGAGTAGCCCAGGAACTGACCCAAAAGAAACTCAAAGTGTAAGCGAATAACACTCCATATTGGGCAAATCCGGGAAATCTCTGCCATTGAGTCGCCGCCAGGACACCAGAGGAGACGACAACTAAAAACATCCCCAAAAACAGCAGCCAGCGAACACTGAGTTCGGCTTTGAGAGACTTTAATATTCCGGTAATGAAATCAAATTGTGGTGGTATATCTACTGGTGGTTTCACCGGAGTAATGAAATCAAATTGCGGTTTCACCGGAGTAGCGATCGCACCTAGTCTAGTCTGAGGTTGCTTTATGGGACAGACTAAATCCTGACATAATTGTTCCACTTCCTCTGGGGAAATTAGTCCTAATTCTAGCCACGCGTCTAATCCTGCCAATAGCTGGGGATTAGAGGTAGCGACCGTGAATTCAATATTGATAAACCGCTCGCGTGGAGATGACATAAATGATTTGACGAAAGCTGAATGCATACATCCTAGTCTTTCGTCAACTATCTTTTTAATTAAGCTGTGACACTTTACGGAAAGTGCCACTGCGTATTTTAAGAACTAATACTTTCTTTCTGTTGCTGGTAACGCTCTTTGAACTGGCGTTGTTGAATTTTGTGATCTACAATTGGCACGGGATAACCACAGCGATCGCGTTCATCATCGGGAATATTGCCAGTTACTAAATATTCTGTATCTACAGACCGCAACTCTGGCAGCCATTGGCGGATATATTCGCCTTCAGGATCGAACTTCTGAGATTGACTGGCAG
>Ga0123337_10001784_pt1 | contig 26306 bp, 27 predicted proteins | sample frozenSSSSmetaG_FD_89792 | JGI IMG/M metagenome (GOLD analysis project Ga0123337, IMG submission 89792) | Glacier valley bacterial and archeal communities from Borup Fiord, Nunavut, Canada, to study Microbial Dark Matter (Phase II) -... | ecosystem: Environmental > Aquatic > Freshwater > Ice >...
GATTAGATTGATTTGTGATTTTCTGAAAGATTACACGGTTTGCTATTTATTATCTAGGCTTGTCCGTTCTTCTCTTACTTGACATATTCATGTCACACCTTAAACCTGTGTCGGGAAAGGGGTAACCAAACTCTTTTGTTCTTTATTCTGACTCCTGACTTTTACACTTCTTCCTGGAATGTTATAATAATTTCCTAGCTGCTTATTTTGTCGTTATAAATTTCCGGCGAGGGGAAACCATGGGCGAAATCACTAACAGTATTATGGCGGAGAATATTGTCGGGCCAAAGTTGCGGGCGGCCCAACTGACAGTAGCTACCGCCGAGAGTTGCACCGGAGGTTTGGTGGGCGACCGCCTGACCAATATTTCGGGCTCAAGCGACTATTTCCTGGGCGGGATTTTAAGTTATAGCAATGAGATAAAGGAAAAGGTGCTGGGCGTTCCCCGCGAGGTGCTGGAAACGGCGGGAGCGGTGAGTGCCGAGTGTGCCCTGGCGATGGCGTTGGGGGCGCGGAAGGTTATCGGGGCAAGTATTGGCCTTAGCACTACCGGAATTGCCGGGCCGAGTGGTGGCACGCCGCAAAAGCCCGTTGGTCTGGTCTATGTGGGGATTGCGGCAGACAATTACCACCGGGTGGAGCGTTACGTCTGGTCGGGCGACCGTATTCAGAATAAACGCGAGTCGGCGGAAGCAGCCCTGCACCTATTGCTGGACTATCTGGCCCAATTTGAGGGGACATAAGCGATGCCGTTAAGCGAGGAACGCCGCCAGCAAGCCTTTGCCGAAGCCCTAACTCCCCAGGAGTTTGTTAGCAGCATGCAATCCTACCAGGAACGATTGATGGCGGGTTATGCCACTACCGAGTTTAGCCCAGAGCAATTAGCAAAAATAGCGGCTTTACCCGAAACGTTACAGGTGCTGGCTCTGGTAGAGGACGATTCAGGCGATGTAGTTTTTAACTTACCGATTCTGATGAAACTGGCCGACCAGACCGGGAAGCTAAAACTACACTTGTTGCGGCGTTCCCAAAATCAGGATATTGCCGCTCAATATCTCTTGCGAAGTGGGCGAAACCACCTGCCAACCTATATCTTTTACAGTTCCAAAGGGCTAGAACTCGGCACCTTTATCGAACGCCCCATGTTCGTGACAATGCTGATGGCGGAGTGGTTTGAGGAGTTTTGGGAAACCCATCCCGACTTGCCGGGGTTTGGTTTGCTGCCAGGGCAAATGCCAGAGGAGAGTCGTTTGGTGCTGTTGGATTTCTTCGCCGAAAAGCGTGAGCCACACCGGGCCGAAGAAACCGCCGCGATTATTGAAGTTATTTTGAGCCTCAAACCAAATCTATCATTTACTGACCCCAGCTCCATTACCAATTTAAAGGAGCTAACCAATGAGTGAAGCCAATTATAATGAACTAGAAGATAATAATGACAAATGGCAAATCTATATCCCGTTTCTTGGGGATGATTGTTACCTTTGGGCAGCAGGCCCCTTTAATACTAGGGAAGAGGCTACTAAGGCTGCTAAGAACCTGAATTATACTGACTGGATTGTGAAATTGGGCAGAAATCAGGTAAGGGAAAATTTTAGCAGTCTACCAGTAGTAACTAAAGAAGCTCTAAATATCCGCACTTATCAACTAATAACCTTTATGCAAGAAGCCACTCTGATTGAGGAGGAACGTAAAAAATTACAGCAGCAAGCCTTCTTAACGCGCCCTGAACAGCATCGATTAAGTCAGCTTGATGAAGAGTCTAGAGAGCTACTGGCGCGGGCGATTGCTGCCGGGTTTAAACAACTTGGTAATTATTAAAGTGCCAACTACCATAAAAAGGTTTAGAGATTATTGCTTAAAAAGCCCGAATTTTATTCTTGCTCCTTTATTCTTTTCAACCTTCATCCCTTATCCTTCATCCTTTCAATTCAAACCATCTCCAAATAGCCCAGCACTTCGTTCAGGCTAACCACATCGGCGTATTTGGCGTTGAGGTCAAAAAGATTGGTTTCGTGGGGAGTTTGAGCCCGGTCTGCCACACACTCGCGGGGTACAATCACACTAAAGCCGTTCTGAAGGGCATCCAGAGCCGAAGCCCTCACACAACCACTGGTGGTGCTGCCCGTCACGATAACCGTATCTACCCCCGAAAAGGTATAAAGCGAGGCCAGATTTGTGCCAAAAAAAGCACTGGCAAACCGCTTGATTACAATTGGCTCGGTGGGCAGGGGGGCTAGTCGCGCATCAATCTCCGACCACCGCCCACCCTCTACCCCTTCCTCGAAAACTTTCAGGGCGGGTATTTTTCGGACGAAAGCCCCGCCATCCCGCGCCCCTCTGGTATATTTTACAGTGGTGTAGGCAATGGGCAAATTCTTCTGGCGCATTACTGACAGCAATTGCCCGGTAGCCTCAATTGCCACACTCATATCCGAGCCAAGCGGAGAGGCCGGGTCAGTCATACCATAACAAAAGTCCACAATTAGCAAGGCTGGGTGTTTACCCCAATCGGTTCGTTTACCAAATCCAGCCCGTTCGTAAACTCTGGTTGTTTCCTCTTCCGCCATTAATAAGTCCTTTTTTAAATATTAACCACCAAGACACCAAGACACCAAAATCTTTATAGTTTCTTTGTGCCTTTGTGTCCTGGTGGTTTGTTTTAGACTTTTAGCCTGTCTATCCTGTGCATCCTTGTTAAATTCTTCTTATTCGTCTGGCGAGGTTCCGGCGAGTTCGGCCTTTAGCGAGAAACCGCCCACCCGGTTGGCAAACTGGGGAGGTTTCGGTGGTTCTAGCCCGGTCTCGGCTTTGCAATTAGCAAGAATTTCAGCCAGAGGTGGGCCAAAGTCGAAGGATTTTATCGGCCCACGCGCTTCGACTAGCGCGGCCCGTTTAGTGGCGGTGGCATCGGCATCCAATTCAAAGGTTTCTGAGTCCATAATAACGCCATAATCCGCTTCAGCCGCGCCCAACGTCACCAACCCGCCTTTGACATCCTTAATTACTCGCTCCGGCTCACGCTCGAAGGGGTCGCCCCAACCGCCACCGCCCCAGGTGATATAGTTCAGGGTGTCGCCGACCTCCACATGCACATTGTCACACTTGCTGGGCAGGATAATCTTCTCGCCAGTGGCAGTTCTAGTCAGAATTTTGGTGCCACGATGGGCGGGCTTACCCCCCACAATTCCCCAGGGATAGGTCAGCCAACGGTCATCGTGAATTGAGACATCGCCCGGTTCCAAGAACTTGTACTGAATATCAATGCCGTTACCACCACGGTTCTTACCCGCCCCGCCACTATCCGCCACCGTTTCGTATTTCTCAATTAGCAAAGGGAAGTAACTTTCCAGATATTCGTTGGGAATATTGGTAAAGACCGGCCACATACTATGCCCGTCCATCCCGTCAGCGTGGGGACGACCTGGCACACCGCCAAAACCAATCTGATATAGCTGATACCACTCGCCATTTTTGTCATAGCCGCTATACATCAGGTGGGGGCTGCTGCTGAAACCAGCACCGGGCCAGTATTGGGGGGCGGATTTACCCAACGAACCCGCCAGCACATCGAAGATACGGCCCAGGCCGTGCGTTCGGCAGCTAAGGGCGGCAGGATAGCGGGGTTTAAGCAAACAGCCTTCGGGGATACGCACATCAAAAACCTTGTAGAAACCATCGTTGAAAAGAATCTGGGGGTCGTAAACCATAATCAGGTAAATACCCACAAACATCTTGAACATATGCTCGTTCAGGTAGAAGTTAATGGGGCCTTCGCTCTGAGGGTCGGTCTCGCTCCAATCGAAGATGGCTTTATCACCATCACGCCACATCCGGCAACTAATTTTGTAAGGGCCAAAACCGCGCCCGTCATCGTCAATATAATCCTCGAAAACCTGCGGCTCGGTTGGCACATGCACCTGAATAAGCTGCACCATTGCCCGGTAGGTGCGGTCTAACAGTAGGTCAAGAGCGGATAGATAGATGTCCAAAGTGAAGCGTTGGCACATCTCGATTATCCGCTTCTCGGCAGTACGACAGGCGGCGACAATCGCCATCAAGTCGGAGCGATTCCAGATTGGTAGACGCACCTGATTTAAAATAAGGTTAAGAGCCTCGCTGTTCAGCTCACCCTTGCGATAGAGCTTGAAGGGTGGAATAACAATCCCTTCCTCGAAAATGCTGGTGGCATCAGTGGGCAAACTACCAGGCACTTTCCCACCTACATCAGTCATATGCCCAAACATAGACGACCAGCCAATTAGAGTTTCGGCATCCCGGAAAATCGGTACTAATACCAGCCAGTCGTTTGCGTGACTGATGGCCCCCGCCACTTTATAGGGGTCGCTGGTCAGGAAAACATCCCCCGGCTCAATCGTGCCTTCGTAGTTAGAGAGAAACGAGTCAACGTAACTCCCGAACTGACCCACTACCATCCGCCCGTCGGGGTGGCAAATCAAAGGGAATTCGTCATGCTGTTCGCGGATACCAGGGGACATCGCCGTGCGAAAAAGCACCGCGTCCATCTCGTAGCGGGCATTGCGGAGAGCGTTCTCGATTACGTCCAGCGTTACCGGGTCAATCGCGACGCTATTATATTTTGGCATCGAAACGTGCGCCATTTGTATACTCCTTTGTAGGTTTTAGGCGTTAGATTTTAGGTAAAAGACTTTTAGCTCCAGATTTACTCAGTTTCCCCCGACTCCAGGGCGACCCACCAGATAGTCCCCACGGGATTGTTTCCACTTCCTTGATAGTTCAGAAACACAGAACCTATTATGCAAAAATGGGGTTAATTAAGCCTGAATTATCAGTCTATTGTGCAACACCGCCTTTGGTTTTGCAATAGCAAGAAGGGGAAGACTCCCATTCTTGCTATTGCTCCTCCTATATTTCCCGGCGACCTTTGAGCGCGTTGGAAAGGGTAATTTCGTCGGCGTACTCCAGGTCGCCACCAACGGGCAAACCAGTCGCCAGAGCCGTCAGGTTAACCCCAGTAGCCACGAGTTGACGATGGATAAAGCTGGAAGTGGGGCGACTTTCTACGCTGGGGTTCAGAGCCAAAATTACCTCTTTGATTTCGTCAGCCCGTAACTTGACCCGATTAATCAATTCGCGAATCCGTAAATTCTCTGGCCCAACGTTATTCAGAGGGTCAATGTGACCGTGCAAAACATGGTACAAACCCTTAAATTCGTGGGTTTTCTCGATAGCCACCACATCCAGAGGTTCTTCTACCACGCAAATAATCGTGCGGTCACGCTCCTTGCTTTCGCAAACTACACATAACTCGGTATCGGTCAGGTTAAAACACTCCACACAGTAGGTCACTTGCTCCTTGACATCCCGAATGGCCTGGGAAAGCGCATCGGCATCCTCCTTTTGACCGCGCAAGATGTAAAAAGCCAGACGGGAGGCCGTTTTAGGGCCAATAGTAGGTAATTTATTCAATTCATCTATCAGCCGCATTATGGGCTCAGGTAACACTTTCATGGGTTAATCAGCCTTTGTTAGTAATAAATAATTTGTATTCTAAGGTATATATTTAATATTTTAACATTTAAGGCCAGCTTTAGGAAATAAAAAAGAGCGGTGGCAAAAAAGCGACCGCTCATCCTAATGCTAAATATTTAGTCAGGATTAGTAATTTCGGATATAAGGCAGGTTGGGGGCGTAAGAAATTACCATAATAGCTACCAGGATTAAAGCCAATACAGCAATCAGGAGGGCTACCAAAAGGTCAGGGCGGGTGCGAAACTTGTTCATTTAAGTTTCCTTTCAAAGGCTATCGTCTTCGATACACCATTATGGTGAAGCAGCTCCGAAGGCGGTATATGGTTTTATTAAATAGTCTTGCTTTTGGCCCGGTTTTAATAAGAGTTAAGCGATTTCGCAGCAGACCGTAGCTTCCAAAGCAATTTGTTCGCATCGGGTTTGTTTGTTGATTTATGCACAACCTTATACGAACTGTGTACAACTATTATACAAAATACCAAAGATAAAGCAACAAAGTGTAATTTTTCACATTCCGTCTATACTTTGTATAAGGTTTCACAATACTATTGTGAATTGTGGTACTATCCCATTGCAGTGCGCTAAAAGCTTGGTAGTAAAAATTATAAATTCTAGTTTTTAACAAAAATAGAGCTAGTTTGGTTTGAGGGGGTTTGTTAAGAAAAGGGTACTATTTGATGACTATAATTAAGTTAATTATATCACAAAATAAAAATCCCCCTTCGCATTTGAAAGGGGACTACTTTATAATAAAACTAATTTCGTTTACGACCAGGAGCACGAGGTCGAGATACAATCGCAAAAGCCAGCAAGGTCATCGTCAGGCCAATCAAGGCCACCTGAATTAGCGGGACAAAGCCACTCTTGTTAATAGTAGTAACTTTGGTGGTAGGTGGGGTAGGCTGGAAAACCTCTACTGTACCACTCGCCGCGCTACCGCAAACACTGCCCGCCTCGGTGGGGGTAGCGCAGGGTAATGGCGGATTTGTACCAAAAGTTGGTAAGCCCTCCGGCACGCTCAAAGCCACAATTTGAGTAGTGGTAGTGGTAAAAATCCCCATAACATCCAGAGCCATCATACAGAAAAGCAAAGCCGCCGCTACTACCGCACCACCCAATATCACCCGATAAATTGGGCGCGGGCGTAATTTCCGGGCCTGAGCCTCGGTTAAAACAAAAGAGCGCAGGGCTTTGGGGGTCAGAGCAGAAAGCTGGCTCAGGGCATTGACCGTCAGGCGCAAGCTTTTAAGCTCCTGCCAGCACATTTCGCAATCCTTGAGATGGTTCTCAAATCCCTCAACCTGTTTAGCGGGTAGCTCGCCATCCAGATATTCGGTCATGCGGATATGCCACAGGTCATCATGAAAATTCGGGTTAGCGTTTTCTAAGTTAAACACGGCTATTCACAGGCTCATCCCGGATGAACCTAGCTCCTCACTTAACTTGCTCCCTCCTAAAGAACAAGTTTATCATCTATCTTTACCAAAAAAATTTATAAATGCTCAAAACACCAGTTTGAAAATTTACCTATATTAATGACGTATATCTTTGGGTAAAAGTTCCGCATTATTAAGAAATTCGCGTAATTTGGTGCGACCCCGGCTAAGACGGCTTTTTACCGTCCCCAGCGACATCCCGGTAATCTGAACTATTTCTTCATAACTTAGCCCTTGTACATCACTCAGCACTATTACCAGCTTTTGTTCGGGGGGAAGAGCCTCCAAAGCCAGCGCAACTTCCCGTAAAGTTTCCTGACGCAAGGCTTTTTCGCTGGGGTCAGAACCAACGTCTTCCAGCAGGGCCAGACTGCTGCCGCCTATTTCCTCGGCCTCAGCCATAAGTTCGTCCAGCGATGTAGTAGGACGACGCTGGCGGGTACGGAGGCGGTCATAACAAATGTTGCTGGCTATACGCAGGAGCCAGCTTTTGAACGAGCCACCCCGATATTGAGCCAGAGCTTTGTATGCCTGAAAAAAGGCGTCCTGGGTAGCATCTGCCGCCGCTTCATTTTCACCCAGCATGCGATAGGCCAGCCCAAAAACCCGTTGCTCGTAAAACACCACAAGTTGATTAAATGCCGACAAGTCGCCCTGCTGCGCTGCCGCCACCATCTCTTCCTCGCCGATAGGTGCGCCTAAACTCATAGAATGAGCCGATTCCATTTTATACTGGCCTTGGCCGATAAATTTAAGCATTCCGATTGATTACATCTTTCGTGCCACAGTAATCAAGGACAAACCAAAGGGTAAATCGAAATTTGAATGGCGCAATAGGTCTGCCTCTCTCGCCATCAGCCACAGCAACAATTTGTTCAACAACGCGGGCGGCGGCGTAAGGTCGCTGTGTAAATCCTGGGTTGGTTTGGTTTTTAACAGGGCTTTTTTGGTCAAGCGCACTGCCGCCGCTGGTGGGAATAGTATACTGTTGACATAGGACATCCGCAACGGCATTAGCCCATTTTCAGCCAGTAATTTTCGCACCTCACCCTTATCAAAACGCCGCAATGTCCGAACCGCCAGGTCATGTTCGCTATATAAAAATTGGTAAGCCGGAAGGTTTAACACCATCAGCCCACCATGCCGCAGCACTCGCGCAAATTCCCGAAAACCGGGATTCGGCTCTGGCAAATTACTTATAACATCGAAACTTAGCAAAATATCAAAGGTGTGGTCAGCGAAGGGCAATTCGGTTATGGAGCCGCGCAGGGTTTGTGAGCCAAGACCACGCTGCTTGCAAAAACGGAGGGCTTCCGCGCTCAAATCCAGGCCCAAGGCGTTTTGGCTACTTATCCGTCCACCAAAACCATCAGCTAAACGCTGTAGAGCCGCCCCAGTGCCACAACCTGCATCCAGAATTTTGGGCTGGGGTTGGGCTTTCCAGTCCCAGTAGCGTTCAAGCAGGTTAACCAGATTATTCCGCATCCCAACGTACCACCAAAAATTGTCCTCAACCTCATACATTATACCGTATTCGTGCAAACGCATTTCGGTGGATAGGTTGTCAGAAGCGGTCTGGTTTATTTCAACGGGCAAAGGTCGGTTTCCTCCTGGTTGTTAGTTATTGGTTATTGGTTGTTAGTTGGCCTAACCCCCTAGCCTCCTTCCCTATAAAGGAAGGGGGAACAAGAATTCCCTATTCTTGCTCCTTGCTTCTTACTCCTTTATTCTTTCCGAGAGTATATAAGGGTAGGGGCGTGGTGTCAAAATTTGGGAGATAACTTTGGGGTTAAAAAAAGCTGGCCCCCTCACTCAAAGGGCCAGCATTGGCTTATTGGATTCACTTACTCACTGTCACTAACTATATTGACTTGCTTACTTACTTAACCTGTCCAACTCGCCGCTTTCGCCACAGATTGCCAACCTTAGTTTTTAATTCTGCCGTCTCTCTCAGAAAAATTCTGAAAAGTTCGTCAGCATCAACCGTCAGTCAGCAACCTGCCAAGTCAGTCAGTTTAATTAAGCAAAAGATATATCTTAATTATTTGAGCGCGATTGCCGCATTCTGACTAAGGGTGACATTGCCATCCTCAGGCTCGAAGAATACGTCAAACGGTGTAACGTTCCCACGGGCGATGGTGTTGACGAAGCTGAGATAGCTACCGCCCTGGAACAGATAATTGTTCTTGCCGATCTTCTTGCGATAGGTCGGCTCGGCTTCTTTAATTCGCCAGCCATCGGGCGTAGACAAGGTATAGTTAAATTCCAGGTCTAACGGGATGGGCTGGGCCGCAATACCGTGATGCAAAATCGGCAGTTGCGGGTGGTCAATAACCTTTAGCAAACCGCCAGAGCGTTCCACCACACTAGGCAACTCGGCTTCGGCGGCCACCCGGATAGTGCCAGCATCGGTCACGAATTTACCTTTGACATAAGCCTCGCGCCCCTTCAAAAGCTCAACCGGGAAAAGGCGTGTCCAATAGGTAATACCATCTACCTGCCCGGTGCCACTGGTAACGAAGGTTACTCGGCTAAGAGTTTTACCCTCACTGGCACTCAGGGTGCGAACCTGAATATCTTCGTAGAGCTGCCCTGTAAGGTCGCCCGTCCGCCAGAGTGGCCCAAAAAAGACCGTCTTGGTCAGGATTTCGCTGTTTTTGGCAGTTACAGTGCGAACTTGCTCCCAGGCTTCGCGGGCAATCTGGGTATCAAGGGCGATACGGGCGGTTACATCGTGGAAAAGACGACCACCGATATAGGTTTGGGAACGAGTCAGGTTCAGGCTGCTATCAGGCACATAAGTTTCACGCCGGACAGTACCCCGCCACTCAAAGGGGTGGATAAAGTCGCCGACTATTACCCGCCCGTAGCCCTTGCTTTCACGGGTCTTGTCATCCAGGTCAGTAATCAAGGCGTTGATTTCGAGGCCCTTTTTGACCCCTTCCACCATTGACTCGACCTTCACCGTGATGTCGGAAACGTCATTCCCTTTGGGCCGTGCCCGAAATTCAACTTCAAGTTCGAGCGGTAATTTGGGAACGGCAGTAGGGCAACCAAGTGTGGCACGGGCGGTAATGTTAGCCCACCAATCATTGTCATAACGGCAGCGCCAATCGGCCAAACCTCTCCCTTGCTCGGCCCTTCCTTCGAGGAATGCTGGCATACGGGAAACCTCCTTCTAAGAAACCTTAGTACAATTTAGTATTATCGAAGTCCAGGCAGACTGCCGCTCTTTTTATGAGCTTAATTTGCTGGTGTACCGCCCGTTTGTTGTCGCATATAAAGCATTATGTCAACTGCTTGCTGGGGTAAGGGAATCCCGGCTGGCATATTGTTATGGCCCAACAAAATAAATTTCACCACATTGGCATCATTTACTGGTTGTCCATTAAAGAGATAAGCCGTTTTGTACAAATCCCCAATCCAGGGGCCGTTGCTGGTGACAGTGGGCGGGCCATAATGACAACCGATACAAATACGGTTATAGTTAGCTTGACCACGCCCTAGAGCGGCTTTTAACTCCTCCTGGCCTTGCGTACCCTGAGTCTTCCAGGTCTCAACTTTGGCGATTTTTGTTCCATCAGCACTCAGTACAATCTTCTCATAGATCGGGCCAGCCGCTTCCAGAGCCGTTTGCTGAGTTCTTCCCTTATAATCGCCCGCGATTACAAAGCTGAACAGGAACAACAGAATTGCCCCAATCGCAATCCCCGAAAACCAGACACCGTACACTACCAGTTGGGCTCTCGGCTCGCCTAGTGCCGCTGTGACGTTTCGATTTTGTTTTGGTTGATATGGCACTAGCTTACTCCAATCTAGCTAGTTCGCTTAGTTCAAAGTTTGGGATAATAAATGGAATGTGCGGGCTACCAGACCTATTTCCCTTGAAATCATTGTAGAACAAAGCGATATAAGGGGCGGTAGTTTCTGCTACAGCCTCAAGTTGGGCCAACCTCGACAAAACCTCGACAAGTTTCCGCTACTTATTCTTTGTAGTGACTGCTACTGATTATCATTCGGGCAGTTGTTATAGTTAGAAAACAGGAGTCAGAATAAAGAATAAAGAACAAAGGAGCAAGAAATTGTAGGAGGATGCTCCGTCATCCAATTTATCGCAGGACAGAGCCTGCTCCTACAATTCTCCTAAACGTCCTGTTTATCCTGTCTATCCTTATTAATATTCTTCTGACGGCTGATAGCTTTTCCGACAACCATAATGGAGAGCAACATGCCAGATTATATGCTTCATGTGCGAAAAGAGCGGGTAGCAGATATTAGTCAGCCTACTGCTAAGGCTCAGGATTATGCCAACAGCCTGAAAATTGAGCTGAATAAGAAGGGCTTAAAATCCAGCCGCCGCGCTGAAATCGAAGAAGACCTGGCTAAAATCGCCTCCGGCCATTTTGAACTAATCAACGGGGTGACTCATTTTTATTTAGATGAAGGGCCAGCTCAGGGTGAGCCCGTAGTTTTTGTGCATGGCTGGGATTGCAGTAGTTTCTGGTGGCATAATGTAACCGCCGACCTTAACAAGTTAGGGTATCGCACAATTAATTATGACTTGCGGGGGCATGGCTTTACCGACGATAACCCACTCGGTGACGAAGATTACAGGCTGGAGCGGATGGTGGAAGACCTTGAAGCTCTACGTATAAAGCTAAATCTGGACAAATTCCATCTGGCAACTTTCTCGCTTGGCTCAGTAATTGCCACTTCCTACGCCGCCCGTTTCCCTGAGCGTGTGGCTAGTCTGGTCTGTTTTAACTTTGGCCTCTTCCGCTATAATGCTCAAATCGAAAAAGTCATGCCCCGCGCCCTCAGTACAATCTTTAGCAAGGTTTTGAAGCCGGTTGGCCCCAAAAGCTGGCGATTTGTCTACGCTTATGTAAGAATGACCCTTACCAAAAATCCCGTAGACCGCCGCGATATTCTTTATGGGTTACTCAGCCTGAAAGATTGCTCGTTTCGGGCTTCTTATAACAGTTGCCGGAGCATTATGTCCAAAGAAGTCTTAGGGCCGTTACCCGAATGGGCCGCTTCTATCACCGCCCCTACTCTGTTGGTAGCGGGCTCTCATGATAGAGTTATTGGGCGGCGAAATTCCGATGCGCTGGCGAAAGTCTTGCCAAATGTTACCTATTTTGTGATGCCAAAGTGCGGACACCTAGTCCTCGGTGAACTACCAGAACAGGTCACCGCCCTTATGACGATGCACCTAGGTAGGTCAGATCTCACGTCGGAACTCTCAGAGGAGTAAATTTAATTGGTTTTTTACTCGTTACTCGTTACTTTTCAAACAACTCCAGCAGGCACAGTGACTTCGACTACCTTCTTTAGACGCTGCAATGATTTGTACAAATAGCTGTTTATCATAGGTTCAATCTGGCTAATAACCAGATTGGTCATAAAACCCATCAAGCCACTTTTCTGCCGAATCTTTATATCTAATATAACCCGCGTTTTTACTTCTGAAAGAGCAATAAACTTCCAGGTTACCTGGCTGTCAAAAGTTTTATCCTCTGATTGTAAGTGGACAATTTTATTTTGCTCGAAAACCGTCACCCGATAAAGCAATTTTATCCCGACCCCCGCGAATGAGCCTTGTCCCAGCACCCTAGAGCCCAAACGATACTGCCCGTCGGTGGAAGGGGGCTTCAGGATGGGGGAAATAGCAAACTCTTTGCCCAGGTAGCGATTAGTATTCTGCCCATCTTGGAGAAAATCAAAGACTTCGGCGATTGGTCGGTCTGTTTCTATAAAACTTCTCATTGGCGTTTCCTGTTTGCTAAGAGGCTTGGGCAGATATGGGGGCTACCTCTACCTCGCGAATCCAATAACAGTTAGGCAGATTATAAACTACCTTCTACTAATTTGTATCTGAAATTTGCTATAATAAAGATGTTGTAGAAAGGGGGAGGTTGAGGGTTTAGATTTGGTTCAAGGACTCAAAAAGCCGCCAACCATTTTACTGGTTTAGCGGCTTTTCAGTAGGATGTCGCAAGTGGACTAGCGAACTAGTCCTCCGGCGACACCCATACGCTTAGCATCTATCATGGGCATCACCTCCTTTATACTTAGGACAATCTAATTTGGATTTTGGGTTAACAGATTGTCCTGCGTAGGATACCATTCCAATCGGCAAAAGTCAAGAGTTTTTTTAATCTTTTAATCTTAACGTGTTATAATTGCAAGACAAATTAGTTAATATCGGGTGGTTTGCGAACCACCTCTAGGAATTACGGGAATGTTGCTGTGGGGCCGAATTTAGCGGGGCTACTACCCCTTTTAACTGAAAATCGAAAGTTTCGGCGAGTATGCGAACGGCTGGAAGAAATTTCCGGCAAAGCTGTCAACCGATTGGAATTAGGCGGGTTAGGGTCGGCGGCGCGGCCCTACTTTTTTGCGGCTTTGCAAAGCTGTCTGGACAGACCGTTGGTGGTGATAACCGCCCGCCCAGCCCAGGCTCGCGCAATGGTGGAGCAAATTTGCACCTTTAGCGAATACCCCAAACTGGTATTAAGTTGGTCAACTCCGGATACCATGCCCTACGAGCGTATCAGTCAAGACCAGAATATCACCGCCGGACGTTTGGCAACCCTGGCAGCCTTGCGCGACCTTGAGCCCAGCCAGAATAAACGCCTCTTGATTGTCACCAGTGCCAAAGCCCTGATGCAACCGACCTTCTCCCCCCAGGACTTTAAACAATCAGCTATTACCCTGAAAAAGGGGCAACGCCTAGAACTCAATCGGATATTAGCCCAGATGGTACGCCTGGGTTATAGTGCCGAGTCGCTGGTGGAGCAACCCGGTCAATTTAGCCGCCGGGGTGGAATTCTGGATATTTTCCCCACTACTGCCGCCGAGCCCGTCCGCCTGGAATTTTTCGATGATGAAATCGAGAGCTTGCGTCGCTTTGATGCCGCCAGCCAACGCAGCCGCGAACAGGTCGAAAGTGTCAGCCTGACACCCCCGCTGGAAGTCCCTATCTGGCGTTCAGAAGAAGCTCTAGCCTTGCTGGAAAAAGTGTCTACCGAGAAGTTGCGCCCGGAAGTGCGGGAGGAATGGGAACGAATTCTGGCGCACCTGGAAAATGCCGAGAATTTCGAGGGTATCGAGCAGTTTATGCCCTATTTTATGCAAGGCGAGCCCCTTTGTACCCTGCTTGACCACCTGCCTGACAAAGCCGTAACAATTCTGGACGGCCCCGCCCAGATAAATTTTGCGGTGGAGGAACTAACCGGGCAGGTCGAGAATACCCGCCTGGAAATGGAAAAACAAGGCGAGATGCCCGAAGGCTTGCAACGTCCTTACTTTGTCTGGGACGAACTGGATAAAGCTATGAGCCACTACCCCCGTCTGCAACTCAACCGCCTGGATGAACCCGAAGATTTGCCGCGTGAGGGTGGCCTGGCTCGCCATGACCAACCCGCCGAGTCAATTAATAGCGAAAGTCTGGAGCTTTTTAGCTCTGCCGGGGAGTATGTTGGACAAGTTGACCGCTTAATCGAAGATGTGGGCGATTATCTCACCAAAAAACAACGGGTGGTGATTGTCAGCCAACAGGCCGAGCGGCTGAGTGAACAGTTTGAAGACCACGACCTGTTCCCGGTTTTGCAGAAAAAGGGTAATAACAGCATTTCGACCCCTTCGCCCGGTTCGTTTAATTTGCTTACGGGCGGCTTGCTGGCGGGTTGGCGTTCGTCAGAACTAGGGCTGATGCTGATAACAGACCGAGAGATTTTCGGTTGGACGAAACAGGTGCGGCGGGGCACGGAACGCACCGAGGGAGCCCGTCGCAACCAGAACCAACGCGAAGCCTTCCTGCGTGACCTTAAACCCGGCGATTATGTGGTACATATCGAGCATGGAATTGCCCGTTACGAAGGTCTGGTGAAGTTCAAGCCGGAGGGCGGCGGGAGTGTCGAGCGTGAATTCCTGTTCCTGAAATACGCCGAGGCTGATAAACTTTATGTGCCGATTGAACAGGTAGACCGGGTGTTGCCCTATACTGCCCCTGGACAGGCTACCCCGACTCTCCATAAATTGGGGAGTGCCGACTGGTCACGCGCCAAACGCAAGGTGCGGAGCGCGGTTGAGGATATTGCTAAAGAGTTGTTGACCCTCTATAGCCAACGCGCCCTGAAAAAACGCACCCCTTACAACCCTGATACCACCTGGCAACGCGAGATGGAGGATGCCTTCCCCTACACCGAAACCCCCGACCAGATGCGGGCCATCAATGAGATGAAGGCCGATATGGAGTCGGAAAAGCCGATGGACAGGTTGATTTGCGGGGATGTGGGTTATGGCAAAACCGAGGTAGCTTTGCGCGGAGCCTTCAAGGCGGTGATGGACGGCAAACAGGTAGCAATTTTAGTCCCGACGACGATTTTAGCCCAGCAACATTTTCAGACTTTCACCCAACGTCTGACCGCTTTCCCTACTATTATCGAGGTGCTGTCGCGCTTCCGTACTAAAAAAGAGCAGGAACATACCCTGGAACGACTTATGCAGGGTAAGGTAGATATTATTATCGGGACGCACCGCTTGTTACAAAAGGATGTGATTTTTAAGGATTTGGGACTGGTGATTATTGACGAGGAACAACGTTTTGGGGTAAAGCACAAGGAACGCCTGAAACAGTTGCGGCAAGAGGTGGATGTGCTGACGCTTTCGGCGACTCCTATTCCCCGCACGCTTTATATGTCGCTGACAGGGGTGCGTGATATGAGCATTATCGAAACGCCGCCCGAAGCCCGTCTACCCGTCAAAACTTACGTGACGGCCTATAACGAAACGATTGCGCGTGAGGTGATTTTGCGGGAGTTAGATCGGGGTGGACAGGTCTTTTTTGTGCATAACCGGGTGCAGTCTATTGCGCAGGTGGCCCACCACCTTAAAGAGATTGTGCCAGAAGCACGGGTAATCGTGGGACATGGGCAGATGGAGGAAGGCGAACTGGAAAAGGTTATGACGGCCTTTACCCATAGTGAGGCTGACGTGCTGATTTCGACTACGATTATCGAGTCTGGCCTGGACATTCCTAACGCCAATACCCTAATTATAGATAACGCGGTGATGTTCGGCTTGTCACAGCTTTATCAGTTGCGGGGACGGGTCGGGCGCGGAGCTAACCGGGGTTATGCCTACTTCTTCTATAAAGCGGGGCAAATTATGGGTGAAGATGCCCAGAAGCGGCTGGATACAATGCTGGATACTCAGGAGTTAGGGGCGGGTTTCAAAATCGCCATGAAAGACCTGGAAATTCGGGGGGCGGGCAATCTGCTAGGGGCGGAACAGAGTGGGCATATCGGAATGGTCGGCTTTGAGCTTTACGTCCGAATGCTGGAAGAAGCGGTAGAGGAGGCTAGAGGCTCGGAGGAACGACCTATCGAGGCTCAGGTGGAAGCCCCTACTGTCAATCTGGCCTTGCCGCTCCCGGCCTTCCTGCCCGAAGATTATGTGGCGGATTCTTCCGTCCGGCTGGATATGTACCGCAAATTAGCCGCACCCCACCAGTCCGCCAGCCAAATTCGGGAGTTGATGCGCGAGTTAGAAGACCGTTTTGGTGCATTGCCTGAACCAGCTCGCAACCTGCTTTATCTACTGGATATTAAAGTGCTGGCAATCCGAGCCGGGGTGGAGGGGATTATCGAGCAAGAGGGGGAAATTTTCCTGCGCTGGCCCGCCCCGTCGCTTGAAACAGAAATGCGTCGCAAAGTGTCAAAATCTACGCCTCAACCAGTGCCACGAGCGAGGCCAACGGGCCGGGCCAATGTTGACCCGCGCCGCCTGATGAAAGAGTTTGGCGAGGCCCTGCGGATTAGCCCAAACCAGATGCGCCTGAATATGCGTCTGCTAAAGGATAACTGGCAGGTGCGTCTCAAAGAGTTACTAGAAGAATTGTCGAGTTAAGAGTCAGGAGTCAAAAGATTGAACCGCCAAGTTCGCCAAGAACGCTAAGTAATTTTGTCTTGGAGTCTTGGTGGTTTGTTCCTTTATTTTCAGAGGAGATAAGCTTATGAATGAGGAAAACATTTCTAGCCCCGGTGAGCAATCAGGCGTGAGCGAGCAGATTACTAAACTTAACAATCTGTTGCGCGATTTCGAGACAGCCCTGGACGACCCGCAGCATGAGTTGCTGACCCGCCTCTTTACCGAAAGAGCGGTACTGACAGCTATGCGCGAACAGGTTAAGAGCAGCCAGCAGCAAGGATGGGCTTAATTATGAGTAACGCTCGTTTTTATGACACTCTGGGAGTTACCTCCCAGGATTTAGCCGGGTCGGTCTCGGAATGGTTCCGTTACCAAGGTTTTGATACTTATAATTCCACTGACCCCAATGGTCGAATTTTCGTGGAAGGGCATCGCCAGAACTTTGTACGTTCGATTTTAGGGCTGAGTGCCGCTTTGAACGTGGTTTTCACTCCCCAGGCCGAAGGACGGGTGCTAGTAGAATTAGGTGGAGCTCTCTGGGGCGATAAAATTGGGGCAGGAGCGGTTGGTTTCTTTCTATTCCCACCCTTGATTGTAACCGCCGCCATTGGAGCATGGCAACAGAGTAAATTGGATGAAGAATTGTTCACCCACCTAAGCAACTATATCTTCTCTCGCACTGGACAATACCCGACTATCAGTGTTGCCAATCCCTACGCGCCATACACTAACTACCCAACCACTCCCGCCTACTATAACTATCCAGCGGCCCCCCAGAGCTTTGATAATGGCTACTATAGCTATGGCTATGCCCCTGAAGGTCAGCAACCGCCCCCATCAGGCGATTGGCCTCAACCAACCTCTACTACCCAAAAAGCCAGTTGGTTTGAGCCGGAAAGTATGCAAAATATTTTCTCCGCCAGCGTTAGCCGCATGATGACCTGGCAGAAGGCGATGGAGGATGGGGTTATCAATAGCGATGAACTACAGTCGCAGGAAAGATTAGTAGCGGATTTGCAAAAACAGGCCGAAGATAGTCTGAATACTGAGCAAAAGATAAAACTGGCTGAGATTTTGCAAGAGATGACTAATCTCGAAAGTACCGCGCAGGTATAAAGAATACAGAAACAAGAGTATGGAGGAACAGACTCTGTCCTGCGATATTTATCGGCTGACGGAGTAGCCTCCTACAAAATGCCCCAATCCAGGGCGGTTCGCGAACCGCCCCTACGAAATGCCCAATCTAAGCATTCTTGGCGTTGTTGGCGGTTCAATCTTTGATATTCGATTTTAGTTTTTAGATATTTTACCGACAACCGACTCATTTTGGAGAAATTTTGACAAATGGCTGAACTAATTAATGTGGAATTACCAAAGGGCGACCCTACTAAACCCTTTTTCTCTTTTGACTTGGATGGCGTTATTGGCACGCCGCTATTTGGCCTGGACTGGACTTTGAGCCGCAAGCTAACCGAGGACGAGCTTGGCGAAGTTAAACGGCTGGATGGCCCGGTGGAAGGCTTTGCCAATAAAACCCTGCTGAAATTTAACGATTTAAGCCAACGCTTGCGCTATTTCGGGCGTAGACCACTGCCGGGGACAAAAGAAGGTCTGACAGAGATTAGCCAGATGCGGAATCTGGTGATTATCACCGGGCGAAGTCACCTGGCGCGGGTGATTGTGGAAGCCTGGTTGAAACGCTATCAACTTGACCCCTATATTTTGCAAGTTTATGCCAACTACACCGACCAAACTACCCGCAAGTACAAACTGCACCTTTTACGCCAGTTCGGGATTCAGGAACATGCCGATGATGATGGCGGTATTGTTTATTATCTGGCGAAACGTGGCATTCAAAGGGTTTACGTTCGGGACTGGTCGCGCAACAGGGGACTACTTTACCCAGAAAATGTGGTACATTTCAGCAAGATTAGCGAAATCGCTCGCGACCTGAAAAAATACGAGGCTAACAAGGTTGTCTAATAAAATACGTGAAATAAATCTACCACCAAACCTTCGCCCCCGCCTGTCGCAGGGCCATCCCTGGGTTTATCGCAACCAGCTTCCACCCGATTTAAGCATGCCGGGGGGAACCTGGATTAAGGTGCGTTGCGGCACTTTCACAGCCTATGGCTTGTGGGATGCTCGTAGCCCAATTGCGGTACGAATTTTTTCCCAGAAACAAGTCCCCGATGAGGTTTGGGTGCGGGAGCGCGTTTTAGCCGCCTGGGCAATCCGCGCCCCCATCCGCCAGCAACAAAAAACCAATGCCTATCGCTGGATATTTGGCGAAGCCGACGGGCTGCCGGGTATCACGGTGGATTTATATGGACAGTACGCCGTAATTCAAACTTATGCCGATAGCCTGGAAACCCTGAAAAGCTGGGTGGTAGAAAGTCTGCAAGATGTTACCCCACTCAAGGGCATTCTGGAGAAACGTCGCCTTGACTCTGAGGCCGATGATGAATCGCCCGCCAAAACCCAACTAATCTGGGGTAATTCCCCGCCCCGCAACCTGATAATTGAAGAACACGGCTTGCGCTTTCGGGCTAATTTATTTGAAGGGCAGAAAACCGGGCTTTTTCTCGACCATCGCGAGAACCGCCATTACCTCGAAAACTGGTGCGCCGGAAAAAGTCTGCTAAACTGTTTTAGCTATAGCGGGGCATTTTCGGTTTATGCTGCAAGGGGCGGAGCCAGCCAGATTGTGAGTTGTGATATTGCCCCCCACACCAGTGCCGATGCTATCCAGAATTTTACCCTGAACGGCTTTGACCCCGACCAGCATGAATTTTTGACTCAGGATTGCTTTGAACTTTTAACCACTTACGCCCAGCAAGGCCGTAAATTCGATATTATTGTGCTTGACCCGCCCAGCTTTGCCCGTAGTATCAAAAATGTCCATGCCGCGCTGCGGGGCTACAGCCGCTTGAACCAGTTAGCCCTGAAATGTCTGACTCCCGAAGGACTGTTGGTATCCGCCAGTTGCACCAGCTATGTCTCACCTGATATGTTCCGCGATATGCTGGCCCAGGCGGCGGCGGGGGTGGGCAAACGCCTGTTGCTACTCCACGATGCTGGACAAGCGGTAGACCACCCCGTTCCAGCCCACTTTCTGGAGGGGCGTTACCTCAAGTTTACCATGAGTCGGATGCATGAAATAGTCTAACTTACCATTTACCGCTAAAAATCAACCGTTGGCCTCCCCAAATAGCCCACTTACGGTTAAATATCTGGTTAGTTTTATTTTTTATGCCATAATATATTTGTCAGACAAATATCCGGGATATTGTGAACATTTTAACTAGAAAGTAGTGGCAGTATGCAGGCAAAGACAATGGCGACTGAGCCTGAGATGAAATTGAATGTAAACCGACCAATTTGCCTCGGGGTGGTGGGGGATAGTGGCAGTGGCAAAAGCACTCTGATTAGGGGTTTGCACGATATTTTTGGTCGGGAAAATGTTACCGACATTTGCCTGGACGATTACCACCGCTATGACCGCGAGCAACGCAAGCAACTAGGTATTACCGCCCTCAACCCTACCGCCAATCACCTCTTGCTGATGGCTAAACATCTTCTCAAGGCCCGTAACGGTGAGGCTATCCTGAAGCCCGTCTATGACCATTCCACTGGCACTTTCGGCACTCCCGAACTTATTTTGCCCCGCAAAATTGTGATTGTACATGGCTTGTTCACGCTCTATTCGCCCCAATTTGCCCGCCTGTTCGACCTGGGGATTTATCTTGACCCTTCCGAGGATTTACGCACTAACTGGAAAATTCGTCGCGACACCAACAAACGCGGCTATAATCTGGCGCAGGTGCTGACCCAAATAGAGGAGCGGCGGGCGGATGCGGCGACCTACATTCACCCCCAGAGAACCAATGCCGATATGGTAATTAGTTTTCACCAGCCCCCTAAAGATTACCATAACGACGAGCAACGGTTGGATGTCGAGATTGAGTTTCGCCAAGCCTTGCCCTTCCCCTACGGCAATATAACCCCCTATACCCATATTACCTATAGCTATGGTAAGCAGCAACTTCTTATAGACGGGCGGATTGACCTGTCAAACGCTTGCTTGCTGGCGGAGGTATTGACCGGGCGGACGGATGCCAACCTGCAAACCCAGCTTACCCGCGTCCTGGGTAACTATTACGAGGGTGATATTCCGCGTCACAGCCTGACATTGGCTCTTACCCAATTTTTAAGCCTGAATCGCCTCACCGGAAACCTCATTATTGCCCAACTAATGGTAGCGTAATGGGGGATAGGAGTTAGGGGTCAGAGGATAGGGAATCCAAAATCGAATATGATATTGGGCCGGGTGGTAAAATGGCGACATTTACCACCCGGTTTTAATTTGCCCGAAATATCGGGAATAAAGCTGACTTAAAATCAGTCATAATAAGTGAAGGGTGCTAAAAGGAATGTGGTACTGAGTGCAAAACCGACTGAATTATTTTGAACATAATATTTTGCCGTACCTCCCGGCGGCCTATAACCTTGCCCGCTGGCTGACCCACAACGACCAGGATGCCGAAGATTTGGTGCAGGAAGCCTATTTGCGTGCTTTCAAATTCTTTGATGGGTTTCAGGGGCAGAATGGGCGTACCTGGCTGCTAAAAATAGTTCGGAATACCTTTTATAGTCGCTTGCCACAAAAAAAATTACAAGAGCTAACCACAACATTTGATGAAGAAACCCACGACCAGAGTTCCGAGGATTTTAATCCAGAAAAGCTAATGCTACAAAATGTTAATAACCAGATATTGATGCAAGCTCTGGCAGAATTACCAGTGGAATATCGCGAGATTATTATTTTGCGGGAGTTGGAATATCTTTCCTATAAGGAAATCGCCGAGCTAGTGGCTATCCCGATTGGCACGGTAATGTCCAGGTTGGCCCGCGCTCGTAAAAAATTGCAAGAAACGCTGTCCGATTAATTCAACAAGAAGGATTTTTGTGACCTGTAACGAATGTCAAAATCTAATAGAAGCTTATCTGGATGGCGAACTGGATTTAGTTAGAAATCTGGAGATAGAAAACCACCTTAAAAGTTGCCCGACCTGTCTGGCGATTTATAAAAACCAGCAGAGTCTTAAAACGGCCTTTAGTAGTGGGGCCTTGTATTTTAGCACTCCGCCTGCCCTGAGTCGCCGCGTCCAGAAATCGTTATACAAAGTAAACCAGAATCGGGCCAGACGGGTCGGGCTAGTAGTGGCGGCGGCTCTGGCGGCAGTTTTAGTAATTACTATTGGTTTTTTTACTTTTTTCCAGAACGGCTCAAATGATGAGGCTTTGTCCAAAGAGGTAGTTGCCAGTCATGTGCGCTCGCTGATGGTCAACCACCTGACCGATGTTACCTCTAGCGACCAACACACCGTCAAGCCCTGGTTTAATAACAAACTGGATTTTTCGCCACCCGTTGAGGATCTAGCCGATAAAGGTTTTCCTTTGCTGGGAGGCCGTTTGGATTACTTGAATAACCGAATGGTTGCCGCTTTGATTTATCAAAAGCGTCAACACCTTATCAATATGTTTTTGTGGCCCACGCAGGGCGGTAAGGATGTAACTCTTAAATTCTCAACTATTCAGGGGTTTTATCTTTACCATTGGTCTAAGGGCGGGATGAATTATTGGGTAATTTCTGATGTTAGCACTAAAGATTTGGAGGAATTTATTCAGTTAATCCAGTCTTTAACCTGAATCTTTTCCTGAAACCAGCCTACCTACACTAAACCAGATATTCAAGCTAACAAGACAATTACACCGGGATTGAGTTTAACAAGCCTGGGTTAGTTAGGTGTGCCTTTTGCAGTTTACTTAAAGCTTATTAAGTTAATGGAGGTCCTATTTTGGATAAAAAAGTACAGCCTGAAACGGCTATTGCTGGAAACCTGGAAGTTGGCCTGGAACGCCGTAATTTCCTGAAGTGTAGGGCTTGGGGGGGGAACGGGGATTGTGTGGGCGGTTTCGGCGGGCGGGCTATTGTCAGCTTGTGGCGACCTGACCGATACCCCTACCCCCAAAACCGAAGGATTCACTTTCGTCCAGCTAAGCGACAGTCACATTGGGTTCAATACCGAAGGGGTTAACACCGATGTGGTGGGCACTCTTAAACAAAGTGTAGACCGCATTAACGCCCTGCCCCAGCGTCCAGCTCTGGTACTACATACGGGCGATATTTCGCACAACTCCAAGCCAGAGGAGTTTGACCAGGCTTCCCAGATAATGAATACCATCAAAACTGAGAAAGTTTTTTATGTGCCGGGTGAGCACGACCTGGTTAACGATAAAGGGGCAGGTTATCGGCAACGCTTTCTAGCCGCTAACAGTACAAAATCCTGGTATAGCATGGATTACAAAGGGGTTCATTTTATTGCGCTTTCCAACTCAGGTGAACTTGACCAGTTTGGCAGTCTGGGGGCAACCCAGATAGATTGGTTAACTAAAGACCTGCAAGCGGTCAAGAAAGATACCCCGATTGTGGTTTTCGCCCATGTGCCGCTTTACTCGGTTTATCCGGCGTGGGGCTGGGAAACCAAAGACGCTAGCCCGGTTTTAACCTTGCTTATGTCCTATAGCGCGGTGACAATTTTGAATGGGCATATTCATCAGGTGCTTAGCAAGGTGGAGGGTAATATTCACTTTTACACCGCTAACGCGACGGCCTTCCCCCAACATCGCCCAGGCATAGAGAAACCAAACGCCTACAAGTTGCCCGCCAGCGAATTACTTCAGTCTATCGGCTATCGCACCGTAACAATCGTGCCCACAAAAGCGGCGGCGGATATTGCCGATACGACCCTTTCCGGCGCACCTGCATCGGTGGTAACCGTTGGGGCATTTCCAACCCCCGTTCCGACTACCCAGGCTTTGGTTGCCCAGACCGATAACGCCCCGATTGATGCGGGCGCAATTACAGATTTTTCGGAAACAACACCTCGCCAACTTACTCTGAAATTTAGCGATAAGCCCGCCACGATTTTTGTACTCAAAGCGGGTAGCCAATTCCTGGCCCTCAGCGATATTTGTACCCATATGGGCTGTGAGGTGGGTTGGTCACAACCCAATAACCGCTTTTTGTGTCCCTGTCACGGCAGTGAATATGACTTAACGGGCAAGAATGTGGCTGGCCCCGCCCCGCGCCCTCTCGACAAACTCAAAACCGAGGTGGTTAACGGGCGTTTGTTAATTTCGGCCCAACGGGTGGCTTAATTCCGGCAAGTTCGCACGGAGCTAATACCCTGAGTACAGGGCACAGGCCCGCCGTACATTGGGGCGGTGGTGGAGTAGGCAATCAGGCGGTAGGCTCCATTGCCCTGACCGCTCTCAACTATGATGGGCGGGATGCTACCCACACCCAACCAGCCAAAGCCTGGATTACGCAAGGTTCGGGCATTGCCCATGTCACCTGTTCCTATACTGGTGTGCCTACTGGTAATAACGGCACTTATTATATTACCGCCAAAGCCTCCGCCGGATGGATCGCCATGAGGCGGGACACATTACCACCAGCCGAACGCATCATACTACCAATATCGCGCCTCTTGAAACCAGAGTTAGCCAGCACCGCCGCGAGGGCAATGCAATGGCGGCAGGGGCTAATCGGGCCGAAGCTATCACCGCTTTGCAAACCTTTGTAGACTGGAATACCAACGTAACTGGTTTCCAGAATGCCGATACTACTTCCCATACTCCTGGCGGAACTTTTGATACTAACGACGCGCTTACCGCCGATTTTTATTTTGACGCAGGGCCACGCCGAGTTGGTGGGACGGACTTTGCTCACTATGTAGACGCGCCTTAGTCAGGGGATTATCGAATGTAGGAGGCTGCTCAGTCAGCCGATGGATTTTATCGCAGGACAGAGCCTGCTCCTACGGGAAATCATGGGTATGGCAGGAGAAAAAAGTGAAAATATTATTGAAAACTGATGCGACGGACTGGCGGGTGGACACTAATATTACGGTGCGTTTATTGGTTATAAATGACTCGTATGAGCCCGTCGCCCTAGACCGACAATTGCTGGCAGGCCCAAATCCTGTGCCTGAACACCCTGTTGGTATCCCTTACCCCATCTCGATTGAGCCCGCTTTTGACGAGGAAAACCAGAATATTGTTATGCTAAACCCCTGGTGCTTCTATGGGCGAGAACGTAGCTTTGATAATCTTCCGGCGGGCACCGCGACTTTTTATGCCTATCTCTTAAAACATACAGGTTCTTTTATGCCGAAATCAGCAAATGAGGCTGAGAATCTGGCGGCAGAAGCTCAACCCCTGATAATAAAACTTCAACTAGCCTGACAACTAAATATACTATTTACCTTAATTGCTAATCAGCATTATAACTCTTGTTCTCACACCAGGGCGCCAACAACTAAGTCAGTTCGTGGCTCGGGGTCGGATGCCGTTGTATAGTACCAATCCTGGGAAATTATAGTAGTATAGCTATAGTAATATAAGAATGTAAAAATCCTGGGGGGAATAAAAAACTTCTTTAAGGGTAGGATAATGCACGAAGTAACAATTATAGAGCTGAACGTTAACAACTAAATAAACAAACCAGCCTGAGAAATACAACCCTGGATTACTTTGGGCTTGCGACGTAAGCGTCTGGCGGCATCCTGTAACCTCAAATACAATTCGTTCAAGTTGAGGCTGCAAGTGTTCGCCAGTTCCACCCGCTTGAGATAATTCCAAATTCCCTCATCCGGGTTCAAATCAGGAGCATAGGCTGGCAGCTTTTCCAACTGTAACCATTTAGCCCCACCCTTTGCCAGATAATCCTTTATTTCTTGACTACGATGAATTGAAGCTCCGTCCCAGATTACCAACACTTTTCCCTTGACTTGGCGGTGGAGTTTTCTCAGAAACTCTACCACAGCTTCAGCCGTGAAAGGCTGTTCCTGAACACTCAGGCATAAACGACCAGTTGGGGTAATGGCACTAATCACTGAAAGATGGTCATAGCTGCACGGGGCTTTAATCACGGGTGTTACGCCCCTGGGAGCATAAGTACGGACTAAAGCTGGTAACAAGTAAAAAGCACTCTCATCAATCCAGACTAAAGTGTAACTTTCTTGGTGGGCTTTTTTTTAAGCTCAGGCCAACCTTCAGTCCGCCATTTTTCGATAGCGGCTTCGTCCCGCTAAGTGGCTTTTTCGATGGGTTTTTGCCCACTCCACTTCAACTCTTGGCGTAAGAGCCGGGAAACGTGAGCCCGATGATACTTAACCCCGAACTTATATTGGATTAGCCAGGCCACCCGTTTGCTAGTCCAGAGTTGACCTGTAAAACCATAGGTTTCGGCTCCTGCCACAAGAGCCTCAAAGAGTTGTTCTTTCTGAGCTTGAGTGAGGCGGGCTGGTTTACCGGGTGGTGGAGTATAGCGGAGGGCTTGAACTCCTTGTTCAC
>Ga0123337_10001785_pt1 | contig 26299 bp, 30 predicted proteins | sample frozenSSSSmetaG_FD_89792 | JGI IMG/M metagenome (GOLD analysis project Ga0123337, IMG submission 89792) | Glacier valley bacterial and archeal communities from Borup Fiord, Nunavut, Canada, to study Microbial Dark Matter (Phase II) -... | ecosystem: Environmental > Aquatic > Freshwater > Ice >...
AATAGGCAACAGTAGGCATCAGTCGGCTATTGGACTGCATGCAGGTGAATATCCTGCTCTAGATCCTGCTCTGGCGTTCGGTGCATGATATGAGACATGCATGAGATCTGAATATCTCAACAGAAAGGGGCAAGAGGCTTGAGGCGTGAGCTTTCGTTGATACACGCGACTAGATATGTCGAGGAACTCAAGATGTAACTCTCGAGATTATCTTTGTTCTCGTGGATCTCCTGGAGGAGCAATGCTTGGCTTTTTTGTTCGCGGCAAGGAATACCAGATTCCACGAGAGAGCGCCTGTTGTAACGTCCAGGTTCGCAAACAAAGATTCATCCAACGTTTGATAAAGCTGCTCCAGACTGAGCTCGCCGCACTTGACAGCCTCGAACATACCTATAATGGGCAGGCTTTCGTCATAAGACGCTGCACGATTATATGCAGTTTCATTGAACGCTGCCCACCGAGCTCTGAAATGTGCGAGTGCCGAATTTATCTGCGAGGGCAAATACTTGGACCACAAAAACCTGGACAAACCACCCCTAATAACATGACGGAAGAGCTTCTCTCGGCATGGCATCAAGGCCTTCAGTTCTTTGATCTGTTCCTGAGACAGTTCTACATAGATGATGCGTGCAACAATCCAGAAGGGCAGCAGTTTGATATCTTCCGCAGGATCAAGAAGCCCGTCTTTCAAATTCCCAATATCCTTCAGACTTTGAATATATGAGGCCGTGTGTCTCAATATTGGCAAAACATGTTGAGTAGAAGCTTTGTGGAGGAAAGGTATTTCCACCACAGATCTTACAGAGCGCCAACGCTCCGTGCTGAGCAAACCGACACGTTGCCCTAAAATCCGACTCATTAGGTATCCTGAATTGTTGTTTAGGGCTTTCGAGTGCTTGTCGGAGTCCCCGAAGACGGTTCGCAGATATTCCGGTTGTGTCAAGACGCTATAGATAGGCAGGTTAAAGAGGGCAATTACATGATATATACATGCTGAGATATCAAAAATGGGAGGCTACGAGGTGAATTACTTACACTTCAGAACTCATCCCAGACCAGATTCTGTAAATCTTTCCATATTTGACCTCCCACAATGCTCTATTCTCAACCCCCTGGAGAAACTTGCCAACATCTCCTTGACCATTAGGCCAGCTGTACGAACATGTCGGTAGGGGTTGAAGGCCATCTGTAGACCAGATCGGATATCTCCAACATAAGTACTTCTGCGAAGGGTGTCAACACAGTTGTTCGTTGATCGATCAATCTATGGGGTGATATTACATGTATAGCCGAGGACACTATTTTGTGGCAATGAGATCTCACTAGCTTGTTGGAAGAGAAGAAGACCACAAAAGTCACTATAGTGGCCAGAAGGACTGTGGTAGAATGTGTCGATGGATAATATTCTGACATCGTGCGTGAACAAAGTGACGTCCAATGGCAGACAATAGTTGATCCCATGGAGGAGATGTAATATACTACTTTGATCTCGTTATATTACGCATTAAATTTGAGAGGAGTTTGGCTTACATTGCAGCCTCTCTCAACTCTGCCAAATTCGGTGGCCGAGGTAGACTGCTTTGTCCAACTCCCTGCCTCTCAACACCACGTTGAACTGCAAAGGAAATTCCATCGCCAGTCCGTATTTAATTAAAGTGCTGTATAAGTTGATAATATTAATGTTAGGCGTCCACAAGTGGTGGTCAACCGTGAACAATGACGACATAAATCTTGTGGTGGTAACCGGACTTCACGTTATTGCCCTGGCAGTGCCTGGACTCTTCAAGGATACCGACCGTTACTCACTATAGATACTATAAATGACCTATTTTCTTGAGACCTCTTGAAATACTAACGGACCGGTGAAATAAATCTCTTTTCACAATGTCCGTCAGTACAGGACTCTCGAAGCGTGGCAACAGTAACGTGGACAAGGTCCTTCCAAATATCAGTAGTGCCCTAGCTGATAAAGCTCTTGTGAATGTCTCTCGGATTGATCTGAGTACTTCGGAAAATTGGCTTATCAGACCGGAACTCGTCGCTTTCTGCAAGAAAGCTATCAGCAAAAATCTGTCCCCACTTGTACGTATTTCAGTTCATATCGCACACAGCTATAAGTCACTCTAACTGAATTTAAGCATCTATCGTATCCCGATGGATTCTCAGGTGACAAGGAACTACTGTCAACAGTGGCAAAATTTCTCAACACGTATTTCAAGCCGAGTATAGAAATTTTGCCCAATCATCTGGTAACGGCACCTGGAGCTGCGAGCTGCCTTGACGCGATTCTATACAACATTTGTGATCCAGGAGATGGCATTCTCATCCCTGCACTATTCTGGAGTAAGATACTAAGTACTGGGATTGATGGGCACAATTTGCTAATTGATCACGAATATGGTTTCGATTGGCTCTTTGGTGTGCGAAGTTCTGTGAAAATAGTCATGGTGGAAACCGGCAATCTTCAGTCTACATTCACCATGGACTTAATCTCCGCCATGGAGAGGGCAGTTGACGAGTCGGACTGCCCAATAAAAGGTGTTATTCTGACAAATCCACATAACCCTCTGGGACAGTGTTATCCAGAAGCTCTCCTAGAAGAGTGCATGCGATTCTGTCACAAACATGGAATTCATTTCATCACGGACGAAGTTTACGCCCTGTCGACATTTCCAACATCTGACCTCAAAGAAACCGTCCCTTTTACATCAGCTTTGTCGATAAATGTCGAGAGGCTAGGCTGCGACAGATCGAAAGTTCACACAGTATGGAGTATGAGCAAGGACCTTGGAGTGAGCGGATTTCGCTTGGTGAGCAATACCTGTATCTCTTTCAAAGGCTTCAACCTTATTATAATCTAGGGTGTCTCTATCACGCAGCAAAACCCAGCACTCACAGTGGGGCTCGCTCTCGCCTCCAACTTTCAGATCTCATCTCTGAGCACAATCTTCGCATCGTCTTTACTTTCATCTCCCGAACTTCCGGAATTACTGGCTCTAAACTCGTCCAGACTCTCAAAAGCATACACCACAGTAACCTCTTTTCTCGAGCAACACAACATTGAGTATATTCCCGCCAATGCAGGCATGTTTATCTTTGCCAAACTGGTTCCTCATGCAAAATCGTGGGAAGAGGAGTTTGCAATGATTGCTAAATTGAAAAAAGCTGGTGTTTCAGTTAGCGGAGGGCAAGGATATCATGTTATGAAGGAGGAAAAGGGCTGGGCACGCTTAGCTTTTGCACTCAACACAAGCCAACTGCGCGAGGCACTAAAGAGGATTAACGGCGTCTTATCAGGAAACGTTCAGGTAAAAGGAAATATCAAAAAAGGCAATAAGGGAAACGTGAACAGTCGTGTGCTTAGAAGTCGGATATCAAAGGCTAATGGTCGCTCCGGTTGAGTAACATTACTTATAAATGTTCATGATACATTAAACTATGCTTCAGAAAGCAGTATCAACCAACTTTCATGCATTTGATGGACATAGTATTCACTTGAACGCTGATGGCAGATGCATCAACCATAGTTGGTCCCTGACATAGAAAAGCCATGATCATAGGGCCCCATTTTGGTGGGAATAAGATTAACTAGCATTTCAGTATGCATGGAGTCACAGCTCCGCAAGGGAGTAATAATCTATTGTACACTCTAATGCTATGCGGAATCTTTGGAAATCGGAACGACTAGTCCCCCACATAACCCTACTAGACTACGAGGCACTCTGAGGCCGGCCGTGTCGGCGACATACTATTTTCGGATGCCGTACCCGTGCCGAAGCCAAATGGACATGCGGGATAGGTTTTGTAGCCCTTACGATGTGATACTGAGTGTATTGGCTTGTCATATTTCTGGTCTCTTATCAAGGCCCCGGGACTCGCGAGGTACACTTGACTCACTAAAAGTTAACACCCTTCTTCACACTATCACTAAAAACCACAATTTTGGTCTTATTTGATCCTTCTCACGTCTTCAACTGACGAGGGGCCTCTAAGTTGTTGCCAAAGTCACAATGCAACCTATTTTTCAGCCGGTGTTGTCAGGTGTCGACTCGTCCGCGAAGCCTATGGCTTGGACTGAGAACTTTTTTGCTGGATTGGTCTTGACCGAGATATGTCATGTTCTGAGGATACCATGTAGCCAGATCGACTTGAACTCCAGCTTTGTCCAACTTGGCGGCCACTCTTTATCCGCCGTACAATTATCAAGTGCTTGCAAATGGCATGGTCTTGCATTCACAGTAGAATCAATTCTCCTCAGCAAGTCTATACTCTATCTGACATCATGTGTTTCGAGAAACAGTCAGTCTCATCTGCCCTGGATTGCAGTCGAGGAGCCATCTGTTGTGTCCCTGACAACGAATTTGGAAGACAACAATCAAACCCTCGAAGAATTCAACGAGATTATACCTTCAAACCCAGACTCATCCAATATTACATTCAGTCTCGAGTCCACAACGCCTCCACAAAACACCAGGGATTGTGCTCCAATGACCGAAATGCAACTGGCTCTCGTTCTCGGCAGTCAAAAACGTGCGGGAACAAACGTTATCAGGGTTTCCGAAACGTACCACACACGAGATATCCAAGTTATCAAAACTGCCTGGATGACAGTTCTGATGTCAGAGCCCATTTTCCGTACAACATTTGAGCTCCATGATGGAGATGGGTACATGATCCTACAACCAGCAGCCTCTATTCCGTGTTCAGAAATCATAGTACGAGATCGGAAAGTCTACGACAAGGAAATCGGGCAGGAAGATTATGATTCGGCCGTCAATACGTCACTGAAGATTATCACCTTGGAACAAGAACCAGATGACCTCAACATTAGCACCATAGTCTGGCGTGTTCATCATGCCATCATCGATGGTTTCTCTGCGTCGCTTGTCCGAAGGAAGGTTCAAGAGCAAACAATGGGCATATCTCCTGTACCAGGCACGCCGTTTACAGAAGTTGCCAGAGAACTTAGAGCACTTCAGGACACATCCGAGTCTCGGAGTCAATTATTCTGGGAACGGAAACAGAAAGAATACCCTTCGGCAATTGGCGAACTTGCCCTCCGAAAACCATTGTCACAATCTCACGGCGATGACGACGGGTTCATGAGAATTGAAATCCAAATTCCACTGGATGCGCTCTCTGCGCGCGCACGTCAGGCTGGAGTCTCTTTGGCTTCAATGTACTATAGTGCTTGGGCAGTCATCTTGTCGATGTACACTGACTCGGATTCAGTGGTTTTTGGGATTGTCCTTTCTGGCCGCAATTTACCCCTCGCAGGCGTCGATGATACAATCGGGCCACTAATCAATACGCTGTCATTGCATGTGTCATTGAACACATCATCTTCATGCGATGAGTATCTACGGCATGTTTTCGACCTCATCGTAGAACTCGGCTCTTTTCAATATTCTAGGCAAAAGGACGGCTACAAGAGAAATTTTTCAACCGTCTTAGCAATGGAATGTGAAATGGCCAATATCGACGTTAGAGGCATTCTTCCAGCTGAACCCTTCTCTTTCCGTATCACCAGTGACGTACCACTAAGTGTGTCCATATGCCCTGATGGAACGGTGCGCCTCGACTATCTGTTGAATGTGTCACGAGCGGAAGTGTCGAAGTGATAATGTGAGAATAGCATATAGAATTAAGTCTAGCTAGGAATCTATCATCTACTTATACTATTGATATGAAAGGAAATGCATTCTCTTTGAATGCAGTTTGTATGCTGTTTGCAGTCGGCTATTGGAATAGAAGATGCATGAAGTGAGAACTTCATGCATTCGGTGAATCACGACGTGCATTTCATCCAACACTATCAGACGCGAATGTACATGCGAAAGGATATCGAGCAGCTGTCCCAATTATATCATCGAGCCATCCTAGGGCTCCTGGAGCCGACGTTCAATATCAACAGATCTATCGATAGTTTACTACCCTCGGGTTCTCGGGAAACCATCTTGAACATGGGGAACTGTAATTCTGATGCAACTTCTGCATTATCTATTGACGATCTAGTCACTCTGTTTGAAAGTGCTGCTCTGAAATATCCCGACTCTTCAGCCATTGAAAAAGGAGACCAGCGTTTGACGTATCGAGAATTGGATGAGAGGGCTGACTGCGTATCACAACACATTTCGAACGTTATTGAGCCGGGGGATATTGTATGTGTGCATGCAGACAGATCTATCAATTGGATCATTGCGATCTATGGAATTTTGAAGGCTGGTGGGGTCTATGCTCCGCTTGACTCAGCATTGCCCGCTGCCTTGAGAGACTGCAACTTCCACGCAGCCGGTGCCAAGCTGTTTCTTGTCGCTCACGAGCCAGATAAGATTTTCAGACCGTGCTCTTCATCACTTTGTCTCTCGATCGAGGAGCTGTTATTGGGGCCAAACCATGTAGGAATAACAATGCCAGGCAAAACTCGGCGTCACCTAGCATGTCCTTCAGCGAACGCATACGTTTGCTTCACATCTGGATCGACTGGTAAGTCTAAAGGGGTCATATGCACTCACCAAGGCCTGGTGGCCTTTCAGAGAGATCTCACTGTTCGTCTCTTCGCCGAGAATGGCCGGAAAATATGTCAGATTATGTCTCCAGCTTTTGACGGGAGCATTCATGAGATCTTCTCCGCTTTGAGCTATGGGGCAACTCTTATTCTCGCTCACTCCACAGACCCGTTTGCCCACCTGGGCCTTGCTGATTCTGCTATACTCACTCCATCGATCGGCAAGGTTTTGAATCCTGATGATTACCCCCAACTCCGTACAGTAAGCAAAGACACCATTGCTCAAAATTTATTTTGCTAACTAAGTTTTCTTGAAGGTATATTTTGTTGGAGAGCCCGTCAGTCAGCACCTGAACGATATATGGGCCGCGAAGAAAGAAACGTACAACATGTACGGCCCTACAGAAGGCACGTGTGGTGCAACGATCAAGCGTTTGCTGCCCAGAGAAAATGTGAACATTGGACAACCTAATCCCTCCACCCGTGTCTACGTCTTAGATAGGAACCAGCGTCTGGTCCCTGCTGGCGTCGTAGGGGAGATTTACCTCGGTGGCATACAAGTCGCTCGCGGATACATTGGTCAGCCTAAAGAAAGCGCAAAACGATTCCTGGTCGATTCTGTCACTGGGCGAGATGGAGAAAAAATGTACCGAACCGGCGACCGAGGTTTTTGGAATATAGCAGGTGAAATTGAGTGCTTGGGGAGGAACGACCGAGAGATCAAACTCCGCGGATTTCGTCTGGATCTCAATGATTTGGAAACTCGCATCGCTCAAGCGATTCCGAACTTGAGCGCTGTGGCTGTCACATGCGATGAAGGCAGCCTGCTAGCAATGGTCCAACCTGCATCGCTGGAAATTTCAACGCTCAAGTCAATAATCGCACAAGTCTTGCCTATTCATGCAATTCCGAAGCACATAATTGCCGCTGACAACTTTCCACTGACCAATGCTGGAAAACTGGACTACCTTGCAATACCAGGACTCATAAGGTTGGCCACTGCTGACAACATATCAGTTGCAGCACCTTTGACCAGTACCACAGAGATTGCAATAGCCACAACTTGGAGCGAACTCCTGAATCTCCCTACCAGTATTTTAATCACAGGGTCATCAAACTTTGTGGACTTTGGAGGCCACTCAATTCTTCAATTGTTGTCGGCAAGTCGGCTATCAAATATCTTCGGACGTCAAGTAACAGTTAAAATGGTCATTCAGGCATTATCACTCCGAGATCTCGCTCAGTCAATAGAGTCTCTAGTCTCTAAGTGCAGTGCCAACATCATTTCTACCTTACCAGCCTTAGGGGGAAATAAATTATCGCCTATGGAGAGAACATGGTGGGATCAATATGAACAAAGCCAGCATACTTCTGCATTCAATGTCACATTTGCTTGTGCATTGGAGCCCGTCGGACTCTTGGATCTTTTGAAGTTCAAAACTGCTTGCAATGTTGTCATGGCAAGGCATCGAATACTCCGCTGCAGGTATATTGAAAATGAAGATGGAGAAGTGCAACGAATATATGCGACAGAAGCCCCACAGGTCCGGGTGGTAGACAATTTGTGTCTCCGAGAAGATATCAATGGCCAATTTAACCTCCGAACCATGCCGCCAATTCGAGTCACAATTTCTCAAGATTGCTTGGTCATATGTCTGAGCCATATTGTGTGCGACTTGACAACATTACAAATCTTCCTTCGTGAAATAGCAACTTTCTATCATGGAGATCTCTTACCTCCTGTCCCACGAGATTTCGAGGATACAACGATATGGAGTCACGTTGCTTCACCAAGCGACTTGGACTTCTGGACAAAATGCCTGGATTGTATGCCGCCATCACCAATGAGCAAAGCCAACCTGCCTCAGGGGAACTCATTTGCTGGAACATCCCACATCTACAAGATTCCAGCCGAGATGTATCAAAGGATGCTCAAGTACTCGGAGATTCACAAGTTCACCCTTCATCAGATGGCACTGGCGGCTGTGGCACTTGCTTTGAATGTTGACTCCGGTTCCATAGACGAGGTTTTGGGCTGTCCACACTTCAACCGACATGCAGAAGATTTAGAAACTGTTGGTCTGTTCCTGGAGCCTCTTCCCATCCGGTTGTGCTATCCATGCCAAACCTCAGACTCAACAATTTCATTCTTGCGATATGTTCACGAAGCAAGCCAACAAGCTCTAACACATGCTGTGCCATGGAACCAGCTCCTCCAGCATTTGGGGAGCTCGTGCCACGTTCCGGGAAAATCACTACTTGATTCGATGGTAACATTTCATGACAACAGCCACTCGATAGATCTGCTTCTCCCAGGTACCGAAAAGCTCCTCACTTGGGCAGAGGGATCGAAGTTCAAGTTGCTGTGCGAGTTCTGCTGCATCTCCTCAGAGACTCTTCTTCTATGACTAGAATACGCAACTGATTACTTTTCTCGCGTAGAAGTGCTTAAAACACGAAACCTCATACTTGAGGCGCTTGACTGTCTAATGGCAGATATACCTGTCGTGGATGCGATGGAGCGACTGTATCAAGTGCGACAAGTGGAATGTGTGGATAATGAGGACAGGTCCAGTTTATTTGGAAGAAAGTGGAGTTCACTATGATGTATGCGCTGCGTCTCTCCAAAAGTTGGCACATATATATTCAGTCTATTTATTATTCAGTCAGAGTTATGAAATTAAGTGTTTGTGTCGAAGTCACAAGGTGATAATTTGTGGGCACCGAAGGTAAATGTGAAAATGCATATATGATAAAGTCTAGCTATCTATCTACTATTTATATGCCCTAAATGGGCAGTGCCTATTCGGTCATTAGTCGGCTGTTTTACTGGAAGGCAGGTGAATACTCTGATCTGGTGAACGGTGAATGTATGATGCGAGACATGCAGATGTGAGACCTGAATACCGTCGCAACAGTTTGTCTAGTTGTTTGAGGTTGTTATTTTTGGCCCCAAAGGTCAAGTATTGTGAGCAGTAAAATGCAACCAATGCGACTACCAGTTATATATCAAATCCAACCAACCTCAAGCAGCCGCACAGTGGCGCGGTGGAAGTACCACTGTCTGGACATTAAACAGTGGGTGGCTCTACCATCGGGGTGACTCTCTTTGCTCGTATAGCATGGGACAGTGCACATCCTGGATTTACCTATGGTCAAAGTTTGGCAGATCAGAAGGCTATTTGCAGGGTGTCTGAGATCACATCAAAAAAATGGAGTATGACTCAAGTTGCTCTTGCGTGGCTAAATAAATGGACTACTGCTGCTGTCGTTGGGTTTTCCAAAGTCCCTAGGACTGAAGTGGCGTTAGGTTCTACTGGAAAATGTCTGTCTGACGAGGAGGATGCCGACGTTGAGGAGCCATATGTTGCAAAGGATGTAGAAGGTTATTGCTAAGCCCAGAAGTCAGATGTAAAAACAATTCTAGAACGCAGGAGTGATATACGAAGTTTATATTGAGATGACGAAATCCCCAGAATCCGGGCAAGAAGTCAACCATATCACGTCTGGGACGCTGAGGCTATGACACTATAAAGATAGAGTAGAATGTGCCTAAATACTACCAGTTACTGCCTGCGAGACCACTGTTCTTTATTACATCCTCTATGTCACCAAAATAGCCGTATTGAGGACTGTTGAGGAAGGAGCCACAGAGGCATTGGAACATGTATATATTTCTATTCTATAGCTTCATGAATACATCATTACGATGACATTGTCCCATAATAAGGACGCCGAGGCCATAACACTGCAAAGCTGGAAGAAAGTATGCCTTGACACTGCCAGCTACTGCCTTTACGATAACAATTTCAGTGGATCCGCTATGCGATTTTAATGAATTCGAAAATCAGTGGTTTCGTGGTGAAAAATGGAAAGAGCAGCTGGCTCACTCTTCTACACGGAAATAGTTATATATGCATCTCTCTATTCTCTATACCCCACCATCTATCTTCCCTCGACATCCCGTAACTCAATGGAACACACGTTCTGCGAAGAAATTTCTAGACCAATCTACAGCTATTCAGGCACAATACCACATCAACCGTATTTCTGGATTACTTCACCTATATCGCAAAATTACGTTGAAGTGAGGCAATAATGAATTATTCGTCATATCAAAGTCAGACTCAGGACAGCCATCTGGCCTTCTCCTCAAATACCATGGCATCCAAAAAAGATCTATGAAGATGGAATGATTCATAATATCTTCCCAGTGGTTACTACAGACCGGACCCAACTCGAAGCTCAGGCAAAGCAACTCGAAGCTCAGGCAAAGCAACTCGAAGCTCAGGCAAAGATGTTTCTAGGCTCAGAATAATCCAACTACAGTAAGTGATAACTTTACCCCTTCGATCACAGTATTTGACAAGACACAGTATATGGCGATGCAGGTGAAAGGGTTATGGTGGAAGCCAACCGATTGGTCTTCTGGAATTGGCAAGTTGGTCGTCTTAATTGAACTGAGTTTGCGTGCACAACTGATCCTTAGATCCTACCCTTTTCAGGGTAGCTTACTCCAGCCCCATTATTCAGGCAGCGGTTAGTGAAATCTTGAAAATGGTTGGAACATAATGATAAATATGACAGATTAGAATCTAAATTTTCCATTTAGAGAAAAAACGGGTCTCGCTGAAGTCTGTACCGAACTTGGTGTTCCATCCGTTCTCTCCACCGCAGCGACCAGCTTAATCAAAGAAGTGGCAAATGCTAGCGGACCAGGAATTTGATGGTACCAGCCAGTTGTACTATCGCAAGGATGACAAAATAGCGATCTCTTTATTGAAAAAAGCAAGGAAATTCAACTTCATTCGGCCCTGTAGCCGTGTTTCATGGTCAAAGAAGCCAAACATAAATCTGCATTCGTCATATTATCGAATTCTCTATGATACGAAAACCCCAAACCTTCTATAACAAGAGCTCATGTTACTTGACAGACCGTGAGAGTAAACACAACAGCCCATCCTTTTTCAGGTTGGATATATTGGAGGGTGGGTGCCACTGGGGCACCCGGTTGACCCTGAGAATCCTCCGTTTGGATTCTCAGTTTGGAGATCCCGTGAGAAAATGGTTCACGGGAGGGAAATGGCTCAGGTGCATGAGGGATCAATTCCCTCATGCAAATACACACTCTTTTACAAACGCTCTATTTGAATACAAGTAGAGCTTTATAGACTAGATAGTTTCAATCAATCAATCAATCAATCACTTTTATCACTTTGATTCATTTTTTCAACATTTCATTCATTTTGACTATGAAGGTTTTGTATTCCCATATCCCGTCGTGCGGCCGGTTGCTAAATCTCTGGTATTGGCGGAATCTCATACTGTGTAGTCTATCGGCCTCAAGTCAATTGCACACGGCCAAGCTCTTCTCAAAGGATGAATTCCTTCGATTTTTTAGCCTGTTTTGGCTGCAAGGTTTCTCCATTGCTTCTCCGTCCTCTCTTGCCCTCCCGCAGCGATCATCATATTGATATCGCCATATCTGGATAAACGGCCCATGCGGCCATCGCTCAGGATGGACTCCAAAATTACCAGACGACTTGCTGGTCCTGGGATTATGGCGTCGCGAATGTTCCGTAGAATCTTGATTGAGTCTTCGTCGTTCCAGTCGTGCAAGACCCACTTCATGGTGTAGACTTCGGACTTGTGAATTTCCTTAAAGAAGTCACCTGGAATCAAGTTCTCCTTTTGCACCTGGCTAGCAACATCGGCGAACTTGCCGTCTGGGTGATAGAAAAAGTCGCCAATATGATCGATGACACTCTGCAAATCAAAAATGCCTCCACGCATTGTCTTATACTTGCGCAGCAAAGCTACTATGAGACTCCCACTGCCACCTCCAATATCTATCACTGTTTTCTCAGCCACCTCTTCCCAAGGATATTCTTCAAGTATTCCCGGCGCCTGCGCAATTGCACCACCGCCTAGAGTCCGGTGCAGGCGAGGAAGCCAACCTCGGGCTTGGAAATGCGTGAACATGTCTTCATCGGTGTTGAACTCGATTTGAGCTGGAGAACGGGTTGCGTCCTTCCGTACAGAAGCCGGGATCCCACGTGCCATGTCATAAAATTCGTTGCCATATAGATCAATCCAGTTGTGCCACTGCGTCCAGTGGTCCCTCAGGAGAAGCGTCGATGTCGCATTGTTACTGTAAGTTTCGCTCGTTTCGTCGTATGCAAAGATTCCGTTGTTGTGCAGGACACGCATTACTTGCTCCAGGCGATGCGCATGAGCATTACTTGCGGAGGCCAGTTCAGTCGCACTCAAGCCCTTGCAACCATTGCTTCCGGCTTCTGCCTTTTCAAGTATATCGGGAATCTTAAGCTCAACGGCAGCACAAAGACATTTGGTACTGACATAACCTAAAGCAGAATGGATGTCAGATATATGGATATATAGTGTCCATCCACGGAAAAGCTTTGTATACCTAGGAAGTGATCGGCCAAAACCAAGTGTCCCGGCTCAAGCAATTGCTGTAACCGATATAACAAATCTATTGCTTGATTTGCAAGGCCAGTTGCCTTCTTGTCTGGCAATTTCTGATGGTCATGGAGTGCGGAAATCAATTGTGATTTGATATCATCTTGTTCAAAATGCTTAGTGCTTGCTTGTAGATGTCCAACGAGATCCTCGAGTGATTTCTCCATGTTATACGGCTTTCCAAGCAGTACAAGTTATTCTGCGCTTCTTACCATTCTACAACAATTTAATAACACCAGAAAGAGAATTTCTGCAGATCATGTAATGGCCGAGTAGCTGGTTTCGGCCGCGGAAAATGTAATTGTTAGCACAATCCATCCCCAATTTCGGTGGCCGGCATCTTGTATGCCAATCTCCAATCGATGCCCCACACGAAAGTTTGCCTGTAAGGGCCAGAGTCCCTAAAATTAGCTTTGTATATGGCAGGGCCGTAATCTCTCAAGGCTTCAGCGCAATTCTCCTTATTTTTCTAACTCAAATATTGAAAAGCGTCAATTCCCTGTCATGTCGGAGCCTATTGATGATCACAAAATGTGTCCGAATGGCGAGATTGTTGATGGTGACGTTGAATATGACGGGCGTGTTATTCTCTACATCATCAAAGGTGCCTTTTCCTGAATGGATTTTACATGGCTAGTTCTCAATACTGACATACAAAGCCGATCAAACATCCTACATCAATTACATCAAACCATTGATATTCGCCGAGGAGCTCCAATTTCCGCATTTGTTGTCAGTCATCGACACTAAAGATGAATGGTTTTATTCCATACATCCTGAGCGCATGGTTCCCTCTCTCAGAGACCAGGACCCTGTCACCAAAGAGAAAGTCATCGTCTTCGAGAGTACGGCCACCCTTCAATATCTCGCGGACAGGTTTGATACCGATGGCACGTGGAGTGGAAGAACGGCGTTCGAGAAAGGAGCCATCTTGTCTTGGACTGCATATCAGACCGCAGCTTTAGGGTGAGGATATAAACAAGGACCTATTTCTCATCTAGAGCAACATTCTAATAGACCATTTTCCCCGTAGACCAACTGCGAAATATTGGCTGTATTTTCTACGAGGGTATCCAACTCGTCAAACCCCGGAGCAGTTGCCTCGAACGATTGAAAAGTGAGTCAACTCCCAGCGCTGCAGTGAGGACATCCCATGTAATAGTGCATTGACACAATGATAGACTTCATTCAAACACCCTGAAACAATGGGATATTCTACAGAAGCGTCTTTCTCTCCCAGGACAAGACTATATTGCTCTCAAAGATCGCCCCACACTGGCAGACCTTTCCTACTTCCCATTTGCAATGCCATGGATGTTCAAATTTCTAGGTGTAGATATCAAGGATTGGCCCAGTATTGAGCGGTGGAGTGAGCGTATGCTAGCAAGGCCTGCTGTTCAGAGGGTTCTGCAGCGGGCGCCAACGTTGGGACATTGAGACATTGAGCCCAAGGGCGGTGCAAAAACGTGTTACGACACAATATATAAACACAATTTCCGTCTGATCAAGTACCTGACTTCTTAAATATATTCCAGATCTGTGCAGGGAAAGTAAAGTGGCATATTTATCAATATTATGGAAATAGGATGACTACATTCCGCCCCGATGAATTCAGGAATCAAATGTATGCGCAGCAAAGTTGACCTCAGTTCTCATCTTCCTTGGCCCACAATTCCAACTTCCCCTCTGTCTTCCAACGTCTGATATCCTCAACTGCCGACCTGCATGCTTTTTGCGCAAGCTTGCGATAGTCAACCTCGATACCTTTGGCCTTTTCAGTTCCAGGCAACACATCCCCCAGCCTCAACTCATACATGGCGGTCAAGTACAGATCGGCATCTGTCTTCCCGTCCTGCGCATCGTATGATAGATGAAAGGCACTTTTGGCACCCGTGCAACCGTCACTGCTTCGACCTGCTCATGTTGATCAGCGGCCTTTCAAAAGTTCTCAAACCAAACCCGTAACGTGCATGTCTGGAGGGATATTTTGGGAAGCTGCACTTGCACAAGCCAAGGTGCAAGTTCCAAAAATTGAAACTCTGAGCAAATCAAAACTGAGAAAAATAAATCGGCGTCCATACATGCAGTTTGTCGGCAATGTGAACGTCCTGGTCAAGCATGACTCCGGACGCCGTATGCACCGCGCCGTCCGCAAGCACAAGCCTGCGACGGAAGTTATGGGCATCGCCCGAGAGCACAATGCAGTCCGAGACATACTCGGCAAAGTCGTGCGGGTTTCGGCCGCCGCGTTTGATGCCCGTCCAAAGCTCCGAGGCGCTCAGGTGGGGCGCAGAGGTCGGGCTATTGACGGGCGCCGTAAAGGCGATGTTGTAGGTGAAAGTCACCGGAGTGGGGTCTGTGGTGGTGGTAGACATGGCGACGGAGTCTTGGGCAACCGAAGGTAATTTGGCGCGTGCTTGGGATTTTGAGCTGGGAGACCTTTGTGTTTGATGCCTTGAGATGACAAGAGGCACGTATTTATATTCAAAAAAAAAAGGCTCAAATAGCCCATCCAACATACTTCGGAGTCGGAAAGGACCATCGGCATCATTAGTAGTGGGTCAGAAACTTCAGAATTCCTCGGGCCCTTTCGGTTTGTGTTATTTTTCGCATCTTCTACACCATCACAAATGGCAACGATATGCGGTCCACCAGAGCTTCGTGATCAAAAATTGGCCAAAGTTGTAATCTATCATTTCTCTACACATAAATGCCCCAAAGCATTTCAATTTATGGACATATACTCACTTCGAATCTTTGATGCCTCTTGTATCATAAACCTCCTGATGTCCGTCTCAGGATATTCATTCCGATATTTACATTTGATGCCTTGCCTTGAACAAAACTTCCGCAATTGGATCGGGCAGAATGGCCAATCCAAAATGCTGCTGTGCAGGCTTCTTCTCTCCCTCTTTCAGTTTGATATCGTACGTTCTGATGAAGTGTGCAACAACGACCTTGATCTCTGCGCTCGCAAAGAATCTGCCTGGGCAAGCCCATATACCGTGCCCGAAGTTGATATTATCCACACCGGTCGTGGCGTGCTGGTGTTTTAACTCGTTGCCCGGGATAGAGCGCAGTCTGGAAAAGCGAAATGGGTCAAATTTGTCGGGGTCCGGGTAGAGCTCTTCGGAGGTGTTGATAGAGTGACTGCGAATAGTTATCAAAGTGCCAAAAGGTACGACGTGTCCTGTCGAAAGCTTTAGGCCTCGGGGATTGGTGACAATGTGTGGAATGTTGACTGCGTAATTGTTAAAATCAGTGCTCCAATGGAATTGGCAAGAGGATTCTTACCCAACGAAGGTGGACTCAGCCGTTGAGATTCTTTCACAAAACTGTCAAGTTTTCGCAGTTTAGGAAGACTCTGTTTGTCAATTGCCGCGCCATCTTTGAGTACCTCGTCCAACTCATCTCTCAATTCAGCGACACACTCGGGGTGTGCTGCAAGATCAAACACGACATAAGTCAGAGCATTAGACAAGTTATAGATGGATGCAAAGGTAGCGAGGAGCTGATCACGTCCCAGCTGAGCCACCGTATGCTGTCCTTTGTACTGCTGGCGAAACCAGTCGATCATCTCACCACCTGGAATCTTCTTTTGTTCCTTCTCGGCGGGTGTTGATACCTTGGCTGCCAGTAACGGTGCCAACATCTTTTCGGTCATATCTCTCTGCCGCTTGAGAGACTTCACTTGCGGCAAGAAGGCGCCGACAAAGGGGCGGATGTACCAAGGAATGAGTCGCAGAACCATCCACGCACGAGATACATCGCCGGTATAGTTGACAGTTGCCTCGACCCACTTCTCCTCTCTGCTCAATGGCAAACCTACAAAGGCACGGCCAGACAACAGTGCCGCAACCCGAGACATTGCCCCACGAGGTTTTACGGCGGTCCAGTCCTCACACGGACCAATATTCTGTGTCGTTGCGTAGTCTACTTCGGCCGTGAATGAGGCGAGTAGGGTCGGAGTGTTTCGGGTGAGAGTATATCGCATAGCGGCATCAAACTCGTCAGCTTTGGTACCCATGTAGGAATAATCGCCCAGGAACACATTGTAATGATGTTTTCTAAACAACTATGTCAGCCGAACTGTGTGCCTTCTAATCTGAAAACGTCGAAATGCTTTACTTTACGGACACTTCGCTCTCAGGCAGTCCCTTGATGGTTTCAATCTCGGAAACTGGGAGTACAACCAGTTCCATTCCTGGCAAGGAGAGCGCAAACGGGGTATCTGGGCACTGGAGCCGAAGTTAGTCGATGACAAGATGCAAAGCAGGAAAACTCACCTCCGCATGCGCTTTTTCAATTGTCTGAATAACACCGTCCGTGACTTGGAATGTAGGCAGATCCAGCTTGGAGGGGCCTTTGGAGAAGACGTAGACAAATAGTCCCGGGATGAGTATCAAACACGTCCCAAGCAGGAACATGAGGGTGGTTCCATGGCCGTCAAGCCAGTAACCGGGCCAGATTGATTCAATAATAGACATTGTAATGTCTTAGACCACGAGGCTTTGGTTGAATTTCCTGATTGTGAAAACAACGACAGACTGTGGAACAACGTATCCATGGATCTGGTTCCGAAAGCCTTAATGTACAGTACGGAAGCCAAAAATCATTGTCCTCCATTATTCCGTGCGGTCTCTACGCACACGATCCCACTCCACAATGTCTCTATCGCACAACCGGTCGGGGCGTTGCCTTTCGGAGGCCGAGTCCACACAGTGACATGAGGCTGGGTACTAAACGTAAGCTGTCCCCCAAGGTATCACTGGAGAATATTAGAGTCGGCAAGAGATGGATGCTATTCGCGGCGGGATGGAATGGGCCGCTGAGCGTCATATGTCACGCAGCACATACTGTGTACACCTCGATATTGAATATTCTGATCCATCATCCACCTCGTATCTTTAACGTGCAACTGTAGGAATCGTGGCTAGTCACTGGAGCATTGGGCAGCATGACGGTCAGACCGTCCAGGGCTTGGCAGTAGGGCTTAGAATTTACTGTATACTTTAGGATTCCCCTGTACATAGACAGAATACTAGCTTAAATTACTTGCAAAACTACACTAGTAGCAATTGATTTATTCTAGAATTTAGTTAACACTTATAGTTATCTACTATTAGAATACCTTCTAGTATTAATACTATATTATTATTAGTTCTCATGAGACTCAAACCATCGACGCATCTCTTGCATAAGAGAGCCAAGAAGGTATGAAGACTTCCAACTATGAAGAAGTCCTCCTATGTCGGATTATACAATTTAAATACTATAGTTATTGTACTATATAGCTCTATATATGCTTATATGTTCTTGTAAGTTATTTTACTTTATTTTATCATCTTATCTGTTCATTACCCATTCTGTTGGACAGATAGATATACTTAGGTCAAAATAGGTAGCTTGCATGATTACCACAGCCTCGTGAGGCGCAGACAAGGCATACTCCAGACACCATATAAATTATATGCAATGATCTATTGCTTCATCTAAGTCCATCCTTAACCCAAAATACTCTACACTCTTCATTACAACTTACTTCGCTAGGAAATGGAGCGTCATATTGAGATGTCTGCCACCGCGGCCAACTGCACAGTCTGTGTCTCCTGGCTCAGATCGTTCACCAACAGATACTTCGCAGCCTTGTCAGTCGGGACCAGTTTTGAATGAGTCTGGCAAACCGTCAGCTGTTGAGTCTTATTGCCAACAAGCTATGGACCGCGGATATACAGAGTGCATTTGGCTGTGCATGCAACGTGGCCGCAAATGGATAGCGAAAGACATCCAGCTTGCAAGCGCGCACAGGCGGCTGGGGATTGATGACCTGAGGAGACAGGGTGGATGGTGGAAACGCTATTCGATGTTTTCGGCCGTGGGAGTCAAGGAGATTAAGGTTCGCTATCACATGGAGTCTTCAAATTGGGTTGAGAGAGAGTGCAAAGAATGCTAATTATGGGTGTCCAGATGCGCTTTCTTAACTTCAATAAGGAATCGAATGAAATCGAAGTTGTTACTATGGATTTCGATCATGGTAGCGTAGCACGGAGTATTGACAATTTAATTATGTCCACCACAGAACGACCATCGATAGAAAATGTGGCCATTGATGAATGTGGGGTGGACATAATGGGTCGCACTCACCACGACTCTTCCTGTTACAACGAGCGATATGATGAGCTCCGTGACGAGATGTATTGTATCATAGAAAGATCTAGAGAGGAAACACGAAGAAAGATGGACGAGGAATGGTTGCCACCAATGCTTGGGTTTTACTGGCAGAATGGAATTGAAAACAGAGGGTTAGACTTTCTTAGGAATACTGGTTTCATCGTCTCCTACGAGTAAGTTTGTACCCAATACCTCGTAAACTCTGTCGAATATAACTAAACATTACTATGCTAGATCCCTCCAATATGATCGTTACACTGATGCCCAAAACCCTTATGGCAAAACCATCAACGCCTTTAAGATCATCGAAGGATGGCATCCCCGGTACATGCTTTGCCTCTTCGCTGGCAGCGTATTCTGCAGCATCTGCATCGTTGCCCTTGTCACAACGATCAACCGGAGTTTCGAAGTTGGCTTCACGGCTGGAAGCTATGCTCTCGCACTTGCTACTATGCTTTTAGCTCTGTTGACACTTCTTAGCGCTGTCGTGTGAAACGCATTTACTTGTTGAGGGTGTTCTGGGGCGAGAGAGGGTACGTTGTCTTTTGCTGGCGCACTCCGCCCTTTTTCTAACGCTTGTTTGAGCATCCAATTCCATATACCTGGGCCGTTGTGTGCCCCCGGTTGGAAATATACTGTGCTGTGATGCGCGCCTTGATGCAGAATTCTGAATATATTATCAAAGTGAAATAAAGCTCAGTACGATCGATGCTATCTGTATCCTGTCCTCTCACCTCCCAACTCCCCAGCCTGCTATTAACATGCACCATCACGATGCCCGACTAATTCCTAAACGTCACCGTCTTCGTCCTGACCCACTCCTCCAGCCCGGCGGACCCAAACCTTCCATAGCCACTGCTCTTCGCGCCACCATGCGGCAACGACGTCTCATCGTGCACCGTCATCCCATTGATATGCACGGCGCCACTCTCAATGCCCCTCGCAAGCCTCAGTCCACGGCGCAGATCCTCCGTAAACACCGCCGACGACAGGCCATACTCAGTATCATTCGCGAGCCTCAGGGCCTCCTCCTCGGTCTCAACCTCGATGATCGACACCGTGGGCCCGAACGACTCCGTGCTGTACATATCCATCGAAGCAGTCACGCCCTTGACCACCACAGGCGCCATATGCGTCCCCGGCGCCTGGTGGTCCTGCTCGTGGCTGCCAACCAGCACCTCCGCTCCCTTGGCCAGCGCGTCCTTGACCAGTCTCACATTACGCTCCACACCCGCCTTATTCACCAACACACCCGGCGCCCCAAACATCAGCGTGACCTTCTCAGCGAACTTCTCCTCGAACGCCCTCGCCACGCTCTTGTGCACCAGGATCTTCTCCGTGCTCATGCACACCTGCCCACTATGCACAAACGCGCCCTTGGCGCACTCCGTCGCCGCAAGCTCCAGATCCGCATCCTCCCAGACAATGGCGGGGGCCTTGCCGCCCAGCTCCAACAACACCGGCTTCAGATTCCTCCCGGCAGTCTCGGCAATGATGCGGCCGACCAGAGTTGAGCCGGTGAAATTGATTTTCTTCACGCGCGGATCCTCGATCAGGGCCTTGGTCACGGCGGCCGCGGTGGGCGTCGAGTGCGCGATGGTGTTGAGGACGCCGGCGGGGAGGCCGCCGGCGCGGAAGCAGTCGGCGATGGCCCAGGAGCAGCGGGGGGAGAATTCGGGGGATTTGAGGAGCGCGGTGTTGCCCGCGGCCAGGGCAAAGACGACGGAGCGCACGCCGAGGATGTAGGCTGCGTTCCTGGTTGAGGGTTAGTTAGGTAGCTTGGCTTTTTGGAGTTGCACGGAGGAACTTGGGGTACGGGATTGGATGTGGGGAAGCGGCGGGTAAAGACATAGCCGGATCCCCAGCACGGATTTTGAATTGGGGGGAGAGGATCAAATAGGCAGGGAGAGGAGATGGAGAGATGGAGGGAAGTCTTACCAAGGCGCAATGCCCAGAATAACACCATAAGGCTCCTTATACACAATTGCGCTCGTGCCCGGCTCACCCGTCACTGGCGCCTCGCCGCTCAGACTGCTGATGCGACCGGCGACGTCCTTGAGAATATCCGCGGCGAGGGTGACATTAAACGCCGACCAGAACTCGCCAGCGCCGGTCTCCTCAACCATGTACTTGGTAAGCTCGGCAGCGCGGGACTCGAAGACGGTGGCAGTGTTGAGGAAGATGTCGCGTTTGGCGGCGGGGGGCAGGTCGCGCCAGGCGGGGAAGGCGGCCTGGGCGGATGCGACAGCGGAAAGAGCGTCGGCGGGCGAGGCGGAGGAGCAGCGATGGATGAGACTGCCATCGATGGGGGAGCGGACGTCGAAGGTTGATTCAAGGACGATTTCTTCGCCGTTGATCTGGGCGGGGACGGTGTAGATCTTGTCGCTGGCTGCGACGACTGGGTCGGCGGAGGGAGCCATGGTGCTCTGATTACGTAGAACTGAAGGATTTTGGGTATCGAAAAAAGAAAAGAAAAATAGATGAGTCCAGACGCAAACAGAGAAACAGAGCAGAACAGAGCAGAGCAGAGCAGAAGGCGAAAGGTATGAGAAGGGAGAACGAGGGGTCCTCGCAACTTAAGGAGGGAGCGGACGGGAAAGATCGCGGGGCTCCAGGCTAAGATCTCCTCTCCACAGAGGGCGTTCTGCTGGAGCCCCGCAGTGTCACTGCGGCAGTGCGATCGGCCTTGGCGTCGAGAGAAGAGAGGCACAAAGGATTTCCGATGCAATCGGGAATCGGAAGTCATATTATCCGCAAACTATGTCGCATCCATTCCATGGAATGCGGAGATGGGCCAGTTCGAAGGGTGCATTGGAGATCTGGATGCTGAGTGAGATCCTAAGAGAGATCCTAAGAGGGGCTATGTACTGTATATGGCCATGCTGATTTGTCGCCGTGAGTTCGGGACGGATTTAATTGTGGAGGAGAATGGTGGGGGAGGAGACCGGTAGCTGGTATCGGATCTGTCAATCCGAGGGAGGGATTTTGGACGGCGTGGAAGAGTCAAAAGCTGTAGAAGATCAGGTATTATATTATTATATTATTATATTATTATAGAAGAGGAAAGAGAGAAGAGAGGAGAGAGAATAGAAAATAGAAAATAGATGGAAGATATATATCAAGGTCTTTCTCTCTTAAATCGTGAACTCTGCCTTTATACAAGACGATCTAGCCCCAAAGAGACACGCTTACTGTAAGCCAATCAGACCTCTTCGATTAAGTATCACGTGTAGCCTTGTGTATGATGTGGTAGCCTTGCATGTCACGTTGTCCTGCCACCCACCATCGCGACTCCTCTCATGACCTCATCGCTTCTTCGTCCACAGTCTCACTGCACCACAAAATCCTCATCTCTCATCTCTCATCTCTCATCCCTCATTCCTCATCCCTCATCTTCTCGTCTTCCTCTACTTCAATCACATTTCTCTCCTATACACTCCACCCAACACTCACAAATCCTACCAATCTTCAACCTCCCCTCACCCATCTCATCATGTCCCTCCTCCTCCCCCCAGCCCCCCACCGCCTCCTCCAAACCCTCGGCCTAACCACCACCTCCATCCTCGCCGGCCTCTCCATCTCCTTCTCCGTCTACCTCGTCCCGCGCCTCCCCGAATCCCCCACCCCCCTCCTCCTCTCCCAATGGCGCCGCACCTACCACGCCGGCGCCCGCACCATGGCCCCCCTCGCCCTCCTCGCCTCCATCACCCACCTCTACCTCGCCTACTCCTCCCACTCGCACTTCGCCGCGTCCGAGCTGGTCTGGAGCCCGCTCAAGCACCAATGGCGCGGCTACCTCGCCGCCGCCGCCCTGGCCGCCGGCATCGTGCCCTACACGCTGCTGCTGATGCGCGCCACGAACAACGCCCTGCTGGGCGCCGCGCAGAGGGCCGACGCTGAGGGTGCGAAGGAGGCCGATGTCGCCGTCCAGGCCGCCACCGCGCGTCAGCTGGTCGATGACTGGGCGACGCTGAATCTGGGGCGCGCGCTGCTGTTGAGCGCGGCGGCGCTGGTGGGGACGTGGACGGCGCTGGCTTAGGACCCGGGCTGTGCAGGGAGTGCGGAGGGCGTGCGGGGGCTGGTGTGCGCGGGCGTGGGATGGTGCGGCGATGGCGTTGGCGGACTTGGGGGAAGGTTGGGTGGATGGGTATGACTCTTGGGCGAGCGAAGGGTCGGCGATGTGGCGTCGACGGACAGCGCTGGGGAATGATCAGACGTTGGAGAGGCGCGATTAGGAATAAGAAGGCCAGGGGCAATGCCTGTAGATCTGCAATTGGATGGGAGGATTTGATGGAAGGTGGAAGGCTTGTGGATACCTGGAGTTGATGCATCGTACTCGGGCCCGAATACCAAACATGGTCGAGCAATGGACTAGCTGGGTCTGTATGGGCATTAGTGCTGTTATCCCATCTCACTACTACGAAACGATTGCTTTCTTGAAAAAGCGAGCAAGTGCTTCGTGCATCTGCGAAAGTCATTTTTGTCTCTATATGTTAAATATACCCATGCAACTATCTATGCGCCCAAGACGCCGTCGCTATGTTGAGCTGTTACGGCATCCCACCTCCAACTCCTTTTTGTTTTTCCTATACCTCTCACCGTCCAAACCTCCTCAGCTCCCACCATCTCAACGGCGGATACACGAGCCCCGCCCACGCAAACCCAACGTAATTCCCAATATCAATCCCATAGTCCCCGACCAACTTCGCAATTGGGCCCGTGTAATAATGCTGCGCCATGCACAGAATCGCGCCCACCCAGCCGACCACAAACGCCACCAACGCCGCGATCCCAAGCGGCAGCTTGTCCTTGCGATTCCAGTCCTTCCACGCGTAGCCGCTCCTCCGGCGGAAGATGTACTGCTCCTCGAGCGTGATGGCGATCCAGATGGCGACCCAGTAGCCCATGAGGGCGAGGAAGTTTGTGAAGACGGCGGCGAGGTCGTCGCGGCCCGCCAGGGCGCACACGGCGAAGACGACGACGCCGAAGGTGTTCCACACGAAGCGCGGCACCATCTCGCCCCAGCGGCCCAGGATCTGGAAGTCGACGCCCGCCGAGTACGCCGGCGCGACCATGTTCGCGATGAGCCCCAGCGCCACGACGACGGAGCAGATGGACCCGAAGATGCCCAGCGGCGCGAAGGCGGCGACGATCAGGGCGCCGGTGCCGGCGCCCGCGGCGGCCCAGGCGGGGTTCGCGGCGGTGCCCGAGGAGAGGCCGCAGCCGAGCAGGAAGGTGAAGGAGAAGGAGAGGCTGAGCGCGATCAGGGTCGCGGCGAAGATGTTGCGCGAGGGCAGCAGGCGCGGCGAGCAGTAGACGAGGAAGTCGGAGGCCCCGGGGGAGTAGGTGATTGCGGCGCTGAGGCAGACGGAGAAGAAGGAGAGGCGGTTCGCGGCGACGGTGCGGGCGTCGCCGATGGAGGGGATGGAGGGGTCGAAGTGTGGCCCTGCGACGCCGACGAGGATGAAGAGCACGATGACCTGGGGGACGACGGCGTAGCGCTCGTAGTAGTGGAAGACGCGGATGCCGAAGGTGGTCACGAGCCAGGTGATGACGGCGACGACGATGATGCCGACGACGACGGAGAGGGACGCGTGCGGCGACACGGCGGACAGCACCTGGCCCGCGATCACGGCGTCGATCATGCAGTAGCCCAGGAGCACGACGAGGTTCAGCAGCACGCAGAGCTTCACGGGCCACCAGCCCATGGTGTAGCGCGCGACGACGAGCGTGCGGTTCCCCGAGACGGGGCCCCAGGTCGCCATGTAGGCGACGGGGAGGCAGCCGACGATGCCGCCGAAGACGGAGCAGAGGGCTGCGTCGAGGAAGCCCAGCTCGAAGACGGATTGCCCGATCATGCCCAGGGTGATGTTCTGGGCGGCCGTGTTGATGCTGAGCCAGAGGAGGCCGATCTGGAGGGATGACAAGGTGGTCTTTGCGGACTGCTCGGTGGGTTGTACGCGGTGGATGCCGCGTGCCTCGATGCCGGTGAGGTGCTCGACGCGGCGCGCGAGGAGCTGCAGTTTGGAGCTTGTGAGGGTGGAGGCGGAGGAGACATCGTCGGTGATGGAGGGGCGGGGTATCGGCTCAGCTTGTTCTTCTTGGTCGTGGCCCTTCTCGATGTCGGAGAGGAGCTCTTGGGATGGAGGATCTGGAGAGGCATTGAGCGACATTGTTGCAGCGAGGGCCTCTGGGCCGCCTAGGGAGTCTATATCTGTGAGGAGTTAGCTACGTGATGTTGGAAGTGAGTCAGAACATTCAATTGCAGGAAGACAGAGCACTGCCATTGCCTTGTTCTCATTGCCCACAGCCTTTCAAGAGATTCACATACCAGATCTTGACATGTTCGAAGCTGATGCGCATCGCTCGTCAATTGAGCTTCTTCTTGAGGTAGTGCCTATATATTATATATTATATATTATCTATCATCCCAACCATCCTTGAGACATCACCGTTCGGTGGGGACTTCAAGACATGGAAGATGTCACCCACGGAGCGTCTATGGCGGGGCTTTCGCTCGTTGACACTTTTTTTTTTCCGTGGGGTGCAGCCTTATCGCTCCAATCTCGGATAAAGCCGTTGTTTCACGCTCGCTCCAATGGATGCGGTTACATACGGCGGCTTGCGGAATCTGGGCTTGTATGCTGCTACTGTGGAATTGTATTATATAAGATATATATATATATATATATGTATATGTATTATTATATGTATTATTATATAGATATATATATATATATATATGTGATTGAGATGCTGCAGTTTTGCTATGAGCCCTGTTGAGACCCTGAAGCTAAGCGTGAGGCGTTCCTGGCCATTGGCGAAGCTTTTGGCACTTTGCCAAGGGAAGGGGAGAATTATGTGGAGTTACCTCCTACTATATGACCATATATGACCATATATGATCACATCGCTCTGTTGACGCTGAGTATATATAAATCTATTTTTCGAACCATAATAATTATAAATATGGGAAAAGCTATCATTAATCGTCGGAACCAAACCTAAGCTCCACTCAGAGTCGGAGGAAGCGAAATGCGTCGCGGAAGCGAAAATGCGTCGCCTCACCAAAATGCCATTTAGCGGTGAAGCCTTGGATTTTCTACTATAACTCTAGCTGTTACTCTTATATGGTAA
>Ga0123337_10001788_pt1 | contig 26259 bp, 34 predicted proteins | sample frozenSSSSmetaG_FD_89792 | JGI IMG/M metagenome (GOLD analysis project Ga0123337, IMG submission 89792) | Glacier valley bacterial and archeal communities from Borup Fiord, Nunavut, Canada, to study Microbial Dark Matter (Phase II) -... | ecosystem: Environmental > Aquatic > Freshwater > Ice >...
CCCCCCAAGAGGAAGGGGGATCTCCAATATTGGCTGAAGGAGCCCGCCCCCATTCTTCCAAACCCCCTAGTCCCCCCCCCCCCTCCCACTGCCCTGCGCTGCCCCCCCCCCCCCCCCTGGTCCCTTCCCCACAATGCACTAATGATTTCTTCTTCGCGCCTCACATTCCGCCTTCTCGACGTCCGTCTTGCCCCAAGAAGGCTGCAAGCCACATGTGGGGGCCTGGGGATTTCGCGGGAGGATTGGGTCTTGGAGCACATCTGCGGAGGAGGTATGTGTGTATGCTGATGATCTTCGCGCCTGGTGGCTACTTGAGGTGAATTCCCAGTAGTTATGGTGCTCCTCAGTTGCATTCGGTGGCTGAGTGGCTTTAAAGGCTTTTGATCGTGCAGTATGTAAAGCATAAAGCACGTTCGAAATTGAGCTAGCGAAGAGTCAGAGTCTCGGAGAAGGAGATGGTGTGAGGTGGTGAGGGGAAGCTGGTTCGTCCCCAAGCCGGTGATGGTTCGTTCCTCACGAGCGATTCATCTCAGATACCGCGATCTTGGTTAGAGACTTAAGAGGTGGTACGGTCACGGTATTGGAGACGGATCCCGGTGGTGGACTCTTGATAGGCCAGCTCTGGCCATGCTCGTCCTGGTCTGGAGATCGCGAGACACTGTTGTTGCTTTTGTTGAGCTGATGAGCTGACGGACACGCCTGGCCTGGCCCATAGCATTATTTAGATAGGTACTGTGCCTATCGTGAGAACCTCGATGCTAGGGTCGGAGCATCGTTTGATTCGTTATTGCCGCTATACAGCAGTTCGTGGCATTGTGCATAACTGTACTGCTACGTGAAGGATGAGAAATGACGATGAGCGAGTCTGAAGTTCTGCAAACAATTGCTGTTATTCTCCCGTGGAGTCTCCCGCGCTGGCTCCCGCCATGGATACAGGCACAATACTCCACAGCGTAGACCGCGGCAGCGGCAGGTTCGGGCCATGGCATGGTGATTGGCAGTATCCACAACGGGTATATGTATGAGTGGAGTCGTCGTTGAGTTGTCGCCGTCGTCGTCGCTCTATCGACTCTCCCCAAGCCTCGACTCGCTCCACTCTCTCCACCACGAAACGGAACATGGTGCGTTCTCAAACATGCTCTCCGTGCCATGCGAGCTTGTGGATTCCCCAGGCCTGTGCTTTGGGTGTCTTGGGTGCTTCGGAATCCCAATTCACGAGTACCTGCTGTACTGTACTGTACTGTATGTACCGCACATACTAAAGCCGACACCAGGACACCGGACTCTGCCCGCCGTTGCGCGCGCATGGCGCTATGAATGCCACATCGTACGGTTTATAGAGGGGCTCGTGGATCTGGATCCAGAGACAACAGCCCTCCTCATCTTAACGGAGTGTCACTGTGTCGACCGCATGCCGGATGGATGGCTGGGTAGGTCGGTTGGATTCTCAATAATGGTCTTGGGTCTGGTCTGGCCTCAAGAATGTACTACTGTACTGTACGTATGCATGTACATATTGTAGTGCACACACTGGTTCGTCGAGAAAGTGTCGAAAACAACCAAGCTTTTCCCAGACCCTCTTCTATTCCTCGGACGACTCGCAGGTGCATCAGCATTATTTCCGCGCGATGTGACAATGGCATCAGTCAGGTACAGGACTCGTACATCGTACAGCGGGGGGTGCAGTATAACATAACACCTTACGGGGTGTTGTGCTCGAACTATGCCAGATTAACATAGAATCTAGATATGCACTAAAGTCTCTCTTTAATACTCCGTGGTGAAAGAAAGCGTTCGTCATACTCTCCATAACTAAAGGAGAAAGGGAGAAAAGGACTAAGATTCTATTATATTAAGGATTCCATTACATTAAGGTTAGTTCCATGACTATTTACCCCTAAAATGGCCTCTAACTCTCCTAAACCAGCACTTTTTGCCCCTATTCCAACCATTCTCGGCTCAGCACAACACAGGCATTTTGATAGCTTTTCCTCACAACCTTTTTATATGAGAATATACAGCGAGACTAGTAGAATATTACGTTACGTTGTCATAGCCAGGATTCCAGTACTCCACATCGGCACGGCGTACATACAAACACATACCGTCAAACCTGTAGAATCCCCCCCCTATAGCCAGGATTTCGTCATATGCAACTCTGGTGCTGTACATACCTACGCTATCTCCAGACCCGGCAGTGCACAACACCAACTGCCGAAATCCGTTATCTGGGTATTATCCCAGGCAGGGCAGGTAAACTGGTTCCAACCACCCAGCCAGGCCAGGCTCTCGGAGACACCACACAAAACGCCTGCGTGTGTGGTGAGTTTGAATCCGGCAATGCTTGCGCTTGCGCTGTGTCTCGCGGAGAAGGCGATACCGCAGTCTCTGATGGCGATATATGCGTGCGTGGCCGGCTGGCGGGCGACGGATGTTGCGGCGACGTGACGTGACGTGGGCTCGTTGCAGATCTGCTTTGCTTGATTGGAGGTCTACTGTTCGGGGGCATCGTGGACTTTCCGGACGGGACTGGAGAGATCCTATGGGTTGGTCAGTCTTTTGATAGGTCCCGTCGTGGAGCACGAACAGCTGATGTTTGTGTGTGAACAGATCATCTTTCATGTCCGCGCAAGGCGAAAGGTTCAAGTGATACCACACGACAAGCGGAGGTTGAGTATATAGAAATCAATAGTGAAGAAGACTTACATCGGCCGCTCGATCTTAGTGCCATCTCCACGCCGAAGCACACCATACTAGACAACGACGATGCCCTCATGTCAAACATTAGCCCGGTATCTTCAGAACCGCTGTTCGAGCCTATGGGCATTGCTCTAAATTCTACTGCTAGGGCCATGCCGAAGGACATCGAGCAGGAAGATGCAGAACAGCCCCTCTTCAAGCCAATAGATGAGCCGCTCGATCTTGCTGCTGCCATGCCGAAGGACATTGAGCCGGAAGATGCAGAACAGCCGCTCTTCAAGCCAATGGAGGGCGTGGAACTGACTGGGAGCAGCCCGCCCTGGCCGCTCGACAGTAGCCCGTTGGACGTAAAGAGTGCCAAAGCTACAAACGTCAAGAAGGCGCAGATGGAGGCGAAGAAGACAGCGAAGGAGGATGCGGAGAGAGATATACTAGAGTATGGAAAGTTTTTGTTTAGCAGTCGCGTCCACTAGAGCATAGCCGACCTTAGAAAAATGCCAGAGTTCAAGGCGGAAGTAGCAAAGGCCATAATGAAAAGACTCAGTGACAATGCGAGGAGGGAGAAAAAGGAGAGGAAGGCGATGGAGTGTATAAGACACCCTTACTATATTATAGGTAGTCTGGTTTATTTGAGATATTCTAGAGAGCCTAGTGCATTATCACGAAGAAGAGGCACGGTTGGTTCATTTTCGAATTTTCAAATATTTTTAACGCATCCTCATAATTTTATAATTTTATTTACAAGGCTCGATTCTAAGTGCAAAGAGGCTGTTATCTTGCGAGAACAGCAGCTCTCTCTCTCTCTCTCTCCCTCTTCAAACTCCATCTTCGCATCGCTCCGACGACCCCAATCTGCAAACACAGCCGAATCCAGGAGACTTCGATGCCTGTTGAATCCCATTTCCATTTCCATTTCCTACATCCGCCCTTCCCAGGACCTACCGCGACCGGGAGCGGCAGCGGGAGCGGGAGCGGGAGCGACTTGAAGCGTCTATCTAGACCGCAGAGCCAAGCTCTGCGCCGTGCACGACCACGATTGCTAGGTTGAGACGTTGCCATCTCCATGATCTTGCCCCTTCTGCGCTGTTGGGAATGTCGCGATGTGCGTGTTTTCAGCCCTCCCTGTTTCAGAGGATATTGGATATCCGCGTGCAGGGAGGAATCCAAGAGACATGTGAAGGGACTCTTCCTCTTCCTCTTGTGCCATCTCATGCCCAGCCTTCATCTCTCGGTCCTTCCCTAACAAAGTCGATCCAAGAGGCATTTCTCTCAGAAGACTGCCCAGACTTCCCCGACTATCTTGTCTATGCACAAAGAAGACGCACTGGATCTGCATGAGTGGCAATAAGCACATCTCGTATTCTTATTGGGCGTACGTCCGCACCATCCATCCTGTGGTAGAGTAGAGTGTCTGTCCCCCTCCTGCTATGTGCTATTGTGATATTGTGATATGCTAACACCAAGCCACGCCCACCCGCATGCAAAAGCAGCAAAAGCAGCAAACGCCATTATTTCCTCTCCATGCATGCATGCATCCATCCATCCCTCCCCCTCAACCCTCCAAACTCCAGAAAGTCTAAGAATATCCTTCCAAACCGCACACCCCTGCACATGCGCTTCGGCGTGCCTGGCGTATCCCTGCCAATCGCCATCCATCACCATCCATCACCATCCCAGTCCGGCCATCCGGTCCGAATACCCCTAAGCGCAACCCCCCCTTTCCTCCATAATCTTCAAAACTGCAGAAACAACTGCCCGTGTAATATGTATGTACTGTACATGCAGGCAAGCATGCAAGCAAGCAAGCAAGCAAGCACGCACGCAGCTCCTCACGCCTCGTTTCGCACACGGACATATTTACCCCCCCCGAAGACCTTCATACACAAGACATCCAGCCGACCCTTCATCTCGCAGCTCTTCCCCGTTTCGTTCCATGGTGGCAGAATAGCCCCTCGCCTGCAGCCCTGTATGTATGTACTCCAGCGCTCGCTGTCCTGCGCGCTTCCGCTTCGGCGGCGACCTCTAATATACCGGGGAAGGCGGCTTGTCCGCATCTTGAGAACCGAGAAATGCGTGCGTGCGTGCGTGCGTGCGCGTCTATGGATAAAAGGCGTTCCAAGTCGCTTATTTCTTCCTATCCCGTCCATCTCCTCACTCAATTCCTTTCGTAAGATCTTCCTCCACCCATCTATCCTTTCTATTGATATTGTATTCGAGTCCCTCCACGCCCCCTGCGTCAGGACGTGCCCTGGTGCTGCCTCAACGCATCAATCTCCCTCTGCAGTCTCGTAATGTCAGCCAGGATGTCGTGCTCCTGCGCATTCTCCCTCCCCATCCCCCCCTGCTGACCCAACCTCCGCGCCGACTCCCCCGCCGATTTTCCCTCCTCCCCTTTCTCGGAGTCGTCTTCGCCATGCCTCGCTCCGCTGGGCGATGGCCCAGACGTGGAAGCCACCGTGGGCAGATCAAGACTATTCCTGCTCGAGCCCCTCTGCCTATGCGGCGGCGGCGGTGGCGGCACAGTCGAGAACCGCTTGCTCGGTGCGCATACATCCATGCTCGCCACAGACGGCGGACGGTTCCCCGCGCGCATCGACGGCGTGCGCGCCGGTGGCGGAGCGGGCGCCGGCGACATCGTCGAGTTTAATTGTTCCGGCTCAGCGGAGAAGTTCGCCGGTGACGACGTCGCCGACACATTCCTGATCGAGCCCGGCCTGCGCATCGGGGGCGGCGGGGGCGCTTTGGCGTAGGGCGCTGGCGCTGGCAAGGACGATGCCGACTGTGTGCTGGCGGTATGCAGGAAGGGCAGGTCTTGCACGGAGATGCTGCGGCCTTCGGAGCCCATGCTGGAGAGGCGCTTCGAGGGCAGTTGCGGGATGCTGGTGTCGGAGACGGGGTGGCCGTGGCGGCGGCCGGCGGGCGGTGCGGGCGCGATTTTGCGGCGGCTGGAGCTCGAGGGCGAGGGCGGCTCGGGCGTCTTTCCAGCGGCTTCTGTGTCGAAAATGGATTCTCGGTCCGAGTCGTGGCTTGTGCGGGATGGCGCTGGCGGGAGGGGTTTGTTGAGGTCGGTTGTGGAGCGTTGCGTGCTCGTCGAGGCTATGCTTTGCGCTATTGATAATGTTGAGAGTGACGAGAAGCCTGGGCTCGAGCCGTATGGTGAGTAGAGTGACTGAGGCCTGGGTTTTTCGTCCTTTAGCTGGACGTTTATGAGCTTCCCATGCCGGGAGTTTGGTGGTGGTGGCTTCTTCCGTTCGGACGCAGAGCGCCTGAGGCTTGGTATGCTCTTCCGTTCTTCTTCCGAGGCTTCTTGTGATGTCCGAGGCGATTCGGAGTGGTCGTCTCGTATACTTTCGAAGATCGAATGCCGTGAAACTGATGAAGCTTCCGTGCTGCTTCCGTCCGTCAATCCCGCAGGCGCCGATAGCGCTGGTATCGTAGAAGTGGTCGCTGAAGCTGCAGGGCCACTGCTTCCTGTCATAAGGAGACGCTGAAAAGCCTCAACATCCATCGCCGGCTTTCCAGTGCTGATCGTAGGAGCGTCGCTGCCTAGCTCCTTCGATTCCGTTCGTTCCAGGGTAGCCAATGTCTTGCTAAACGGATTCCGCGGTGCTCCTGCGCTCACACCGCCACTAACCGGCGAAGCTTCTTCTTCTGCACCATCCAAAGACTCGTCTGTGAGCGCGGGCTCGAACGGGTCATATCCAAGGGCGCGCCCCTCGTCCCCTTGTGCAAGGGGCGGATGGCCTCCACGAGGCATCGCATTGTCCTCCGGACTGCTCGGTGGCGGCGACTGCACCCTCACATGCTTCACGACCTTGCCAGCGCTCTTGCCCACGCCATCCAGCTTCGGCGTCGGCGCATCGATGGGCAGCTGCCGCGCAGCGCTTTCGCGTGTACGGACTTCGTTGTTCGCGGGCCCTTGTGCCGGGGCCGCGGGTCCCTTTCGGCGGAAGGGGTTCGAAGAGCTGTGGTAGTCGGCCATGCTGTATGACCTCTCTGCTGCTCGGGGGAGCGTCGACGGGCGTCTGGGTCATACAACGGCCATTGAGATGGAGGTTGTGTTGCGTTACAGAGCGGGAGGCTCGGGACGTCACTGTTGAGGCGGTCGTGGCGCTTGGGCCAAGGTGACGTTTCAGGGATCGAAACGTCGGGAAAGCCACAACACGAGGGAGGGGTTCAAAGGGACAACAACAAAGCATCGCCGATACGATAAAGTCAGAAGGCCATGGTCCCTGCCGAAATATCTTGGGTTCTTCATAGAGTTCTCGGAAGACAAAGCAATCTTCAGCAGCTTTATTCATGGAATTATTGTTGCACTTCACAGATGACGAGACTCCGTGCATCCATCTAAGCTCAATGGTTTCTTATGATATTATGTGGTAATCGTTCCCATGTTAGACATATAAACACAGTAAATATGTGACGCTCATGGACATAGCTGTCGTGCGTTCTTACCATTATGAATATCAAGATCAGCAAAGAATTATGCAGTCAATAAGAACAAATTATACAAGAATAGTTTTCGTTGTAGCTATGTAGCAAGTTGAGTAACAGAAGTTGGGGTATCATGCATAAACGCCATCTCTATATGCAAGATCCCTAGGACAAACGCCGTAACAATGCGAGGCGACGCTCAAGATCCAGACAGCTTCATCTCCTAGTATACGATCATGTCCCACACGTCTGCAAACCTGTCCCCCGTGATATACCAGCCGGCAAAGTCACGGCCAGCATCCGTGGTCGCAGTCCACGCCACCTGCTCTCTGGCGACATGGACTCCGTAGATGAAGTCTCCATGGCGGGCAGCATCAAGAAGGCGAGTCGCATATCCCTGGTGGCGGTGGTCGCGATGAGTCCAAATATAATGGACCCCAAGCAGGGCAGCGCGGACTTCGTCGGTGTGATTGGGGTAGAGTCGCACCTGACCTTCACCGGGAATACTCTCGCCGTATTCGTCGACATCTAGGGGGCCATATTTGGTTACAAAGCCATCAGCGACGCGCTCAGCGACGAGGAGGGCTGCGACCTTTTTATCCGAGATGTAGAGGTAGACCTTGAATCGTTTGGTTGGTGAGCTGCTGACAACCATGCTTCTATCGACAGTAACTCCGGGATCGGGAATAGTGCCCCACAGACTGTCGGTAGGGAGTTCCTGGGAGTTGAGCTCGCCTTCGATATGCCTGATCACCTTCTCGGCCATTCTCTTCCATGGTTCGGAAGAATGAAGGTCAACGGCAACGATGTACTGACCATGCAGCGTGACCCAAGACTTGATCTTCTTAGGAGCATTAGGTGCGTCGATTTTGAATTTGGCCACCGAGAACGGATTGGCTAAATCATTGTGATATTTCATATGGGCCTTAACGTCGTCTGGGACAGTGATATTGAAAGTGAACTTGCAGATATGGCAAGTTGTGAGCGGATTCTGTCCGAGATTGATATGAGTCTGGACGAGTTTAGTAGATTTGCCTTTGCCTCCGACAGCGTATGCAACTTGACTAGTAGTCGCAGCTGGGCTGGAATTCTCAGTTCTAAGCTCAAGGGAGAAAATCGGGGAAGAAGTGCTGCGAGACTCCGTCTCGGTATTGAATGAAGACTCGGATTCGGTATCTCTCTCCCTATTCTTGCGGATTGTGGTGGCTGGAATTGGAACTGCGCCTGGATGAACATCTCCCTCCTTAGTGACTGCGATTTCGATGAATTGAACGCCGCCCTTGACGGATTCGCTGGTAACAACATACTCGGTCGAATCTTGCTTGCTCAATTTGTCGACTCTGCCGTCTGCATTGAAGATTAACCGATTAGCGATGGAAGGATCAGCATGGGGCTTTAGCCCACCTTCGATAATGCAGTCCCGGACAGTGAGTCTGCGCTTCCGGGGAATGAGAGGCTGAACAGGGCTCTTTGGAACATGGGACGGGGTTGAAGCAACATCGACGTTGTGAGCAGATCCTCCAACAACGTTCTTGGTATGTGCATGCATAGCAGCCTCCCGATCTTCAACACTCATGTCCTTCTCGTCTTCAACAAGGGTATCCGCCCGGCTTAAGGCTCTGCTTCTTCCAACAGCCATGAACTTCTCGTCATCTGCGATGGGGGCCTTCTCACTAGATGCTTCGTTGGCAGTATCGTTCAGCTTGTTGTCTTCTGTGATGGACGCCTTCTCACTAGAGGCTTCGTTGGCAGTATCGTTCAGCTTGTTGTCTTCTGTGATGGACGCCTTCTCACTAGGGGCTTCGTTGGTAGCATCGCTCAGCTTGTTGTCTTCTGTTCCAGATCTTTTCTCGCTTGAGTCTTCACTGCTTCCAGCGTCCATCTTGTCCTCATAGTCTCCGATGGACTGCATATTGTGCGATTGTATACGTTGAGGTCTTGTAGTGAGTCTTCGGCGCGCTCGTCTCGGCCGATCTTTGTATTTTTCGATCAGATCCAAAGGAGGCGGCGATGAAGGAGGAGTATCAGATAATGACGTCGGGCTTGAATGGGTATGTTGTACTTGCTGTTGACACGTTAAGCCGACGTCATGGGAGGTGAGGTTCGCTGCGCTCGGTGGCTTTTGAAAATAGTCTGCAATTGACCTTTTCTTTGCTGGGATTGTGGATGTTGCTGGAGATGCTTTGATTGATATCTCTAGAGCAGGTTCAATAGACTCGAAGCAGACTTTCTTTAATGGAGGCTCAGATGAGTCTTTCAGAACGCGCCTTGAGTAGGTGCGCATAGGTGCCCTAAACGTTGTGATGTAAGTATTGTGGGTTGGACGGGAATTCAAAATAAACAGGCTTACCGCTTAATATTTTGGCACGACATCATACTGCTAGATTGTGTGACTCAGCCAGCATAAACATCTGCGTCAAAAAACCTGTGTTGCCGTTTGTTCGCGATAGCTTTGTTAGATTCTCGCGGTCCGGCCAGCAGCGAACGCGACACGATAATTGCTGAACACGAAAGCACGTGATATATAATTGATGCTCCTCGCTGCTTTACCAATGGTAAAGACCCTGCCGTTAAAGCGGCGCTATTCACCTAATTCGTCTTCGTCCACATTGGTGACTATTTTTATCCTAAGTAGACTTTTAAGAACTTAAGAACTCATGATTCTTATATAAATTGGTTATGGATACTTCAATATTATAGCACACTCATGTATTGTTCATTTTGCTTTCAAAGATCTTTCAAAAATTTTCTCTGTTCGTTCAACTTTCAAGGACCAAACGTGGTTCTCTAGTGAAGCAGGTGATGACATGGATTGACTAAGAAGATTCAGAGGACATATATATCGTCTGGCTATCTTGGATGGTTCTTGAATGATCTCGACTGCAGTTTAAAGCATTTGTATCGCCCATTGCCATCATCCATTGCCTAAATCCCTTTTTGGAATGTGCTTTATTCATTCCGTAACACCACCAGGTAAAACGCGACACCTCATCAAAGTGCTCTGCCCTTTTTGTGAAGCTTCGTCCTTTCACACGCCCCATGCTTTCACGCCTTGATCATACCGCAGAAATGGCCACGAGGAGCAAGACACACAAGCCAAGAAAGCCCTCATGCGTAGAACCTCCCATCAAATAAGCAAGACCAGTCTCTCAGAAAGGAATACCAATCAGAAAGAGAAAGTAGATGGATATGATTTCCAGATTTTCCGTCTATAACCGATTAGATATAGTGGCATGGCTCTATTCGACAATACGTCCAATGTATCATACAAAAATATACACGCATCCGACCGCCAACCACGCAGATGCTCCGTCCGTCCCGTTCCCATTCATACAAGGTATGGTACCCGTACCCAGTTACATGTTCACTTTCTCCTGTTCAATGTCTTCGCGACCATCTCCTTCAAGCCCTCCTTAGCTTCGCTTTCTGGGAAGAGAGCGATGGCTTCAAGAGCTTTATCAGCGTAGTCCCTCGCAAGAGCACGTGTCTGCTCAATACCGTCGCTTTGAGATACCAGATATCTCGCCTGATGACTGTCAGCATTATTTCAAAATAACGATTCGTAAAAGTTCGTGAAAATGGAGATAAATACCCTTGCGACATCACCCTCCTCTGAAAACTTCCTCCCTACCAAAGCACCAAGCTCAGGGTTATGCTTCCAGGCAAACAAAAGAGGCGCCGTAGCCAGACCAAGCTCCAAATCAGCTCCTGCAGGTTTTCCAAGCTCCTTCTCCGTGATCGTGTAATCCAACATATCATCAACAAGCTGGAACGCCAAACCCAAATTCTTTCCATAAGCATAAGCCGATTCAACGGTCACATTATCACTTTCTCCCAATAGCGCAGCTGCTCTGCAACTCTTGCTGATCAAGCTCGCAGTCTTCAGATATGTCTTTTGCAGGTAGTACGTGAGCGTCTCGTCAGTCCATTTTGGGTGCTTCTCGTCCTGGGATGTATTCTTCAGTTGCATGAATTCTCCCTCCACAAGATTTGCAATAACAGTCGCCAGAAGCTCAACAACTTCCGCATCCCGCAGGCGAGCAAGTGCAACAGAAGCGCGCCCAAGGAGAAAGTCTCCTGCCAGAACAGCCATTTTGTTGCCGAATTCGAGATTTGCGGATGGAGCCCCGCGTCGCGCTTCAGAATGGTCAATCACGTCGTCATGGAGAAGAGAGGCCGTATGGATAAGTTCGGTGATTTCGGCCAACCGCCTCTGGGAGGGTAGGATATCGCTCTGGGATGCGGCATATGAGGTCGAACTCGAGAGAGCAGAGGAGGGATTGTCGTCTGAGAGAATTTCGGGGCGCGAGATGGCATCATTTATGTTGATGGGATTCCTGCTGCCGTATGCCGAACATTTTGGTGCCAATGCCGTGGCTCGAGACATGAGTAGCACAAGAAGTGGCCTGAAATGCTTTCCTTCCGCCTGCGTATAGTACTTTGCGACCTTATCGAGACTTGGATGCCCAGATCCTAATAACTGCCTAATATTCCCGCTCAGAAATTTCATCTCCTTTGCTACTATCCGTAAAGGATCAACACTGATTTGGCCATTTGGCCCGGCGGGAGATGTCGCATTGGAAAGGACGGTGGCAGCCAATTTCGCTGCTTGAGCCCATGATGCTGCTTCTTGTCTGCCCGAATGGTGCAGAGATCTGGAATTGGCGTATGGGAGCTGTGCGCGGTTTGTGGAGAGGCATTCAGGACAGATTCGCCGAGGGCGACTTGACGTACACGATCGAGAAAAGAGCAATGAAGCTCTCGATGACCGGATTTTCATAGCCTCCTCTTTATGTTATACCCAATATATCGGCGACGCTGCTACCTCATCCAATTGCGTCTCCCGAACCGTCAAAAGAGAGTGCGCCCAAGGGGTTGTAGTTGGAATTGGGCTAAGGATGTGAGGCTTAGAATCTTAGAGCTTCAAATGTTTGAGTCCGGACCATTCCGGTGATATGCTACGGAGGAATTGTTTCGCCGCCAGCCGTAACATCTTCAGCCTCGCATGTGGTTGCTAAATTCAACATCGTTTCAAAGCTTCTTCAGAAACCTTGTTCAATGGCCACATTATAAAATTTTATTGTGATGGTTCTTCTTACCATGACTCCCGCCATTGTGGCAGGCCTGCAGAAGATTTATGCGGAGCGAACACCAACAAGCCCACTTACAGCCTCAGATGAAGCTGATGACGACGCAGCCTCGAGTCACGGACCCAGCGAACTGGCGGCAGAACAGGACAAGGTTGAAGAATGCAACGCCGAAACTATAATTTCTACAGAAGGAAAGAACGTTCATCAGATTTCCACTCTACAGAGCTCGCTCAATGAGCCCTCACTCCAAGATCCCAAAGTCGGCAAGCCCATAAGCCATCTCCAAGTCCTCGACCTTTCCCGCAAGCTGAAGAAGCTCAACGCCATCCCTTATCACCTCGACATCCTCCTCCGCGGCTCTCACGTCTACATACACCCTCCGCCACCCAAACCCGAGCCAACCTCCGAATATAAAGCCCTCATGGCTCGGTTGCGGCGCGCGGCTGAAGCTCGCGAGTACAGCCAGTTGACCAGCCCTATACCTGCTGCCGAAACATATTCGAAGAATCTTCCAAGCACATCTCCAGCTTTTGCTTTCGCGTCCACCGAAGCATATATCGAGACTTCGCCAGATGACGAAATAACCTATGCCGACGTCAATCGCCAATTGACCCTAATATTCAATGTACTTGTCTCCATTGTCGCATGTTCCGCGGCGCTGTGGATGGTCTCAAAGTGGTGGAGTACGCCTGCGCGACTGGCATTGTCTATGGGAGGCAGTATAGTGGTAGCTGTTGCAGAGGTAGGGGTGTATTTTGGATACGTACGGAAGGTCAAAGAGGCTGTGAAGGAGGAAAAGAAAGTGGTGGAAGTGAAGGAAGTGGTGCAAAGCTGGGCAATTGGCCCCGGCGGAGAAGAAGATGGGTCAATACAGGACAAGGAAGTGCTGACACGGCTAGAGGAAAAGGATAAGGATGATGTTGTTCGTCGACGAAAGAAGAAGACTGCAGATTAACGGCAATAGATACCATTATGAAGAAATGACCCTATCTTGCATTGGTACAGTGCATATATATGATTCAAAGTGCATTCCCGACCCTGCCACATAATAACTTCGGTGCTTCATACAACAGTGAAAGCTTGGGAATGGAAGCATCGAGGACTATAGACTAAATTGAGTTTTCAGATGAAATACACGTGGAATGCTCTCAAGGACAACTTCAGACCACAACACTTGACGATGCTTAACTCCCAAACATATCGTAAGATATCCCGACTCCGACATTCTCTATATTGACCTTCCTCCTCTTTTCAATCAAACTTTTCAGGGCCACGGTCTTGGTTTTAATTCCCTTTTTTGTCGTATGATAGACCGTCATAAGACAAACGTCATCCAAACCCTCCCCAAACCCCACCATCATCCTTAGACATTTTCACCATGTTTTCAAAACTCAAATTTCTCATCCAATCTGTCCAACAGACCCCTACGCCCTCTAATTCCCCCTCAGAAACGGCCAAGATGCACACGCCGACAACTGAACAGCCGGCCTTCGAAGTGACGACCGACGACCCTCCGCTCGCCTTCCCCCCCTACGACACCACCGGCCGCAAAACCTACCTGAAGCAGCGATCCGACGCGGACATGGTAGGAGGCAGCCCCGCATTCTCCTCTACCACCTCAGATCAAAACGCCGCAAAAAGGAGGGCGAGGAACATAAGGGCAGACAAGATAGAGGCGCGGGATGCCCTGGAGGGGATAGTGGATGGCGGCTGGGCGGAAAGTCAGTTGGGGAAAGTCGTGGTGTGGTTGGCGATTATCGTGGTGATTTATTGGGTGTGGAAGATGGCGGGGAATGATGAAGGCCTCACGGAAGGGTTATGAAGGAGACGGGTAGTTCTGTGGGAGCGAAGAAAGGAGGGTTTTGAGACAAGATGTTAAATCGGGAAATAGGGGAAGACAGAGTTGTGATGATGGAGTTTGAGATAAAGAGATAAAAATGGCACTTGCAAGCCATTTATGAAGTTGATAATAATCGTTGATGCGTTTTTCATGAATTTATGATATGGTGCCCAATAACCAGTTGATGCTCGTGTATAATCATGTCTAAGCCACGCATGGCCCTCCAAACGCCGACGCTGTGCTAAGCTGAAGCCAGGTTTTTAATCTTCCCCTATTTCGGTCTCAAGTCCACGACCTGGAATTCCAGGCCAGATGCCTCAAAAACATGTCCAGGTCTCAACGCATCGGTGTAGGTATCATTCTCTGGATGTGGATGGAACAGTCCCGTCTGTCTACAGTTCAACACCGTCTTCATGCCTGGCGGATCCGTCAACCGGAAAACACCCCAACTACTCGAATGTTAGCTTTGCCATATCTCCATTGACAACATATCTAAATTGAGCAGGGGGAAAGCGGAAATACGAAAGCAGAACACTTACGAGCGCTCCTTGCTCGGCGCACACACGATTGCAATACTCTCGGGCATCATAACCTGATACCCACAATGCGTATGCAGATCTCTACTACTCATAAAACACGTCTGTGTCGGATGTGTATGGATCCAACCCAACACCATCAGATCTTCGGAGTCGCAGTAATCAAATAGCGCTCCTTCATTCGTTGTTTCGCACGTATCTGACGTGCTCTCTTGCTCGGGAATGACGAGTCGTGAGATGAAGAGCGCGTTGGAGATCAGGGTTCCACATAGGATACCGCAGGTCTCAAGGTTGGCCAAGGTGTTGGGCCGTGCGATGGACAGGAAGGTGTCGCGGAGCGCGGTTGGAAGAAAGAGGGTGCGCAGTGGAGTGCCATTTTCAAGGTACGCGGAGGGACGGAATGTGAAAGCTGAAGCGTCGTCTGAGGGAGAAGGCGCAGAGCTCGGAGGCTCGTTCTGCGGGAGTTTCGCCGGTCTCGTTGGAGCTTGAGACTCAAATGATATTGTTGCATTTAGTGGTTGCTTAATGGGCACTGGCGGCAAAAATTCTCTGTCAAATTGTCTGCCAGTGTCGATTGTTCGCTCATCAAATCGTAGTGGCTGTGATTTAGATATTGACGGGTATCGGTATTCGCTGGATGCTTTTGATGCAGAAGGCGGTCTTGCTGGCGATCGGTTCTTACTGAGTCTCGTTCTGCCTTCAACATTTCTGTCTCGCGGACCATCCATCCTACGCCTGGTATCTTCCATGCGACGCTGTAAATCTCCATCATCGTCGTTCCTGCCTGCTCCAATCTGATCCTTATCACTATTTCCCCGATTCGTCCTCCTTGCATCATCCCTCCTCCGAATTTCCTTATGTGCAAGCTTAATTGCAAGATCACCGTGCTCTGCTGCTACCAAAGTCTTCGTCTTTCCGGCAACTGCGGGATCACGTTCCGACGGTTCCAAGGAGCGCCTCTTTCGCGCGGAAAACCCATCCGATCCCAAACCTTCAGCCGCTTCTTTCCGTCTTGCCAGCGCCGTTTGCCATGTTTCATATCGATCTACAATCATTGGCTTCAGGACCTCGAGGCGTTGGACGACGTCAGGTATGGACTTGATCATGGCCTTCAGCGCTCTCCTGTTCTCCGGCTCTCTCGCCTCGGGGTGTTCTGGGAGTTTGTCTGCTACCAAAGTAATAAAGCGCATGAGAAGCATGTAAGCTTGTTGAAAGTTGCCTTCTCTCTCGTATATTTGCGCCTATAGAAGAACTTATTAGTCTCTGCATTACGACGACAATGGCACGCCGACGAACCTCCCGGAGCAAGACCTCGGCTGTCCGCAGCCATACTTTAAGATGAATAAAAGGATTGAATTCGAAGTCTTGTGCTTTTTCGACTATTTCCGCGACACTCATTGGCATCGCAGCCTGAATCGATGGGCTTGCCATCTTCGTCTGATACGGGCGCCCAACAGCGCTATTGTCAGGGTCGAAGGGTAGCCGTGAATCGAAGCCTAGATCATTCGGGACATGAGATCTTTTGAGGTCTTGAGGTCTTGAGGTCTTGAGCAACGATGGTAAAGTATAGCGACTTTCGAGTAAGGGCTATTGCCTTCAGTGTTATGATATGAGGTTTTGTTTGTCAAGAGTCAAGCGTAAACAATAATGAAGGAGGTGAGGCTGCAGATGACGCTCATCCTTGTACGTTTGTACCCGGCTGGCCACAGTCAACGAGGCTAGGGCGGTGAGGCAGTTTCCCGGCACAGCCGGCAGAATTCCGGCAGTTTTCAGTAATCTCTTTGCACTTTTATGAGCCTCGTCTTCTTTCCGGCAGCTCATGGATTGATTGATTACTTCGACGTTCTCCGAAACTGAAGATTGAGACATCGTCTGATCGCGAGAACAGTTCAGTTCAGCACACGGCACACGGCACATTAATTGGTCTCTATGTTGGCTAGTAGGCTGATACACGGAGGAAATTCAATACTTCCAGCCTCGAAAGCCACCGCGTCAGTTATACTGAGGACGAGTGCTCGACGACATTTTGCCAATGGGAACGAATCCGCCGAGAGGAAAAGCCTCTACAATCTCGTTCTAGAAAGTGCACAGGAAGCGACGAGGGAGAATAGCGACACAGCGAATCCAGAAAACCCAGCAGGTCTAGAAAAGAAGCCGCGGAAGAAGAGGAGCGATGCGGGAATACCAAGGACGAAGAAGGAGGCGACAGACGCGGCGAATCTAGAAAAACCAGCAAGTCTAGAAAAGAAGCCGCGGAAGAAGAGGAGCGATGCGGAAATATCAAAGCCCAAGAAGACGGCGAAAGATGCAGCGGATCCAGAAAGCCTAGTAGGCCTAATAAAAAAACCACGGAGGCCGAGGAGTGATGTAGGAAAGCCACACAAGATGACAGGTTCAAGCACCCCACGAAATTTGGAAGAAATTAGGCCGCGGAAAAGGAGGCGTGATGCCACAGGTATTAAAGAAATGACGTTCGGGGATTATTTCTCCGACAAAGATGGCAAATATGGAGGATCAGAAGCAAAGTGGAAACAAGCGTCTATTGCGGAATTTAGCATGGACAAGATCGATCATCCCCGCGGTAGTGTAGATAGATCTCGTATGAATATCCTGAGTGAGGGGCTTTGTGGTAAGAACTTCGATGTGTCTCTTTGATGAGAGAGCTGATCAATTGCAGATGATATAATACAACGACTCGGTCCATCTCTCCAGAAACACAAGGGGTGCGACATATTGGATATCAACCCTGGCGTGGGACTATGGTCGTCTAAGTTGCACGATACTCTAAAGCCTCGAACTCACATTCTCATGGAGCCCGAGTATAAAAGTTACGCCCCTTATCTTGGCCCACTTTTGCAAAAGAAGGATTCGACGTATAAGCTGCTTCCATTATCCGGCATTCTATGGGATAATTTAAAGAAAGTCGAATCCGAAGGCTATCTACCACATCAAAAGCTTCGCGAATTTGGTGATCCAATGCTCGATAAGCCAAATGACACACTGCTTGTGACAGTCAATCTTGGCTTTTATCCTCGGAAACAGTACATAGGATTTGTTTCCGTCGCGAGTCTGGTAATCCATCAATTACTCAGCGCTTCTCGAGCCCACTCCATCTTCCAAGGCTACGGACAAATCCGCATGCTCATTTGGATGCACGACTTCGAAAAGCGCATGGTCCTTCCCCGTCTCCTTCCCCTGCGCAGCAAATCCAGTCTCGAAGCCGAAATCTCCTGTAAATACATACATGAGATCGCCGGCTCAGACCAAGAGGAAGAAACGTACCGCCGCGAGCATGAACTGGATCGCATCTCCATGCAGCGCACCGCCGCCAAAATGGCTGCCGATGGCCTTGCCACTCCTCCCCATCGTATGACGCGGCTCGAGCGTGAAATCAACGAGGAAGCAAGGCACAATGCTTCCCACGGTGGAGGAATCCGACGGCCTTACCTCGACGAGCTTGAGGATCTAACGGGCCGCCTCGAGCGCAAAGAAGTCCCCGTGAGCCACGATAAGAAAGGCAATGCGCAATATTACGAAGGCAGCACTAGCCGTCGGAAGCCCGGCCACCAAGCGACAAAGGAATGGCTCCGCTTCCTGGCGCTGACATACCGCCTGACTACCGAGAACAAGTCCTTCGAGCTGTTGGACACGAAAATGAGCGAGTACGAAAAGCTGCAGACTCAGTGGACAAAACTCAAAAAGTCAAACGCCCGCGAGAAGGAGCAGCGCATGGCGGAAATCGAGGATGCGATCGTCGCGTGGCGCAAGGACGTCGAGATGCAGCCGTACCGCGTGCAGAAGGACATCATGTGGCGTCTGGAGGAGCGCCGGTGCGCGCAGAACGACCCGCCGGCGTTGATGTGGGACCGGCGGGCATTGGAGCCGCTGGTGGCGCGGGCGGAGGAGTTCGCGCCGGCGCAGGCGATGGCGCTGCTGGACATCCAGCCGCGCACGATCTGGCCGGTGCTGCAGGGCGACGGGCTCAGCAACTACGACTACTTCGAGTTCATGCTGACGGTGATGTTCTCGGTGAGCAAGCAGAGCGTGAGGGAGGGACTGAAGACGCTAGCGCCGGGGGCGGATGAGTGGATCATGCCGAGGTGTGCGAGCTTGACGGATACGGAGAATGGGGGCGTGGTGAATCCGGATTTATTGTCGGTGAGGAGTCTGACGGAGAGGCAGTGGAGGGAGATCTTTGAGTGTTTTATGGCGTGGCCGTTCAGGCCGACGAGGGGGCAGTTGTTGTCGAGGGTGGGGAGCCAAGATCTGCATATCGATGAGGAGGATAATGACTATATGACGAGTACATGATGTAGGTGTAAGATAGTGTATTATGTAGATGGCATATAGAAAATAGAATCTAAGACACTTCAGGCCGTCTCCTTCTTGCGTTCGTGATCACAAACAAAACATCAATTCTCAAGCTCTAATCATTACAACCTCGTCTCCTGTCTCTCCCCCAACCTCCTCCCCGCCATCTTCGTCCCCCACTCACTCACCCCCATCATATTCTCCGCCTCCAGCAAAAAGATAAGGAACGGATAATCATCGACCTTCTCCAGCTCCGTGCTCCTCATCCTCGCCATCTCATGCTGCTCCTTCGTCGATCCATGCGTCACCATACTAATAATTCAGCATCGCCCCCAGCGGCATGAACTCCCCCGCCTTCCCCAATCTCCCGCATCCACTCTGATCCCGCACAACCGCGCCCGCAAACTCGGACATGCAGTTGCGGTGGTAGTACGGCAGGAAGTACGTATCCTCCATGACGGCCCAGCGCCGCGGCGGGAAGATGGCGAGGTCGACGACCGCGTGGCCGGGCGCGCGGTGCGTCGGCGCCGTCGGGACGGTGAAGATGGAAGGGTCCGCGTGGTCGAAGAGCACGCTGCCCAGCACTGCGAAGCGCGCGAGGTCGTACTTGTAAGCGTAGTATGTGCCGTGCCAGGCGACGACGTCTCGCGGTTGAACTTCGTCAGGATCGTATGAGTCTTGCCTGGCGCGTTTTCGACCGCGATCCCGTCCTCGACGCGCCCGTCAACGGAGGCGGTGGGGATTTGGAAGTCCCGCACGTTGGCGAGGGAGCATGGCCCGATGGGGCCGAGCGAGGGGAGCTGGTAGTGCCCATGGTACAGCGAGCAGATGTAGCCGCGCGCGGGCCCGTCGCGGAGGGTCACGCGGTATCGGATTCCGCGCGGGAGGACGGCGATCTCGTTCTGGCGCACGAGCAGGTGCCCGAGCTCGGTCTGGATGTCTAGGGTTCCGTGTTGCGGGATGACAAGGTCGTCGCCGTCGGAGTTGAAGTAGGCGGTGTCTTTGGGCATATCCGTCGTGGCTGAGTAGACCAGATACGCGAGTCCGGTCTTGGTGGAGGGCTCGCCATTCTCGGCGAGGAGGTGCTGGCTACTGATGACATCACCGCCGCTGGGGATGCCAAACTTGGTCCATGTATAGTTGTTGGGGGAGTAGCTGGTGTGTTTGGAGGCTGGGGGCTGGAGAGATGAGGAGGCGGGGAGATGGCGAAGTCGGACTTCTCGAGGGAGTTGGCGATGCGGTACAGCAGACTTGCTGGTTTTCGGCGCGTGGGGCGGTGAAGGCGGTGCCGGAGATGCGCTCGGTGGTGAGGTCTAGGGGTGGTCTTTGAGGGGTGTTCGTCACGTCAGTGTTGGCGCCTTTGACGGCTTCGGATCTAAAGGATATTAATACTTTGAAATGTGATAAAAAGAGGAGAAACGAGAAAGGTATTTAATTTAATGATAGAAAGGAGACATGAAACGTACGAGTGATATGCCCCGAAGCCTTCGAGGTAAGAGTACCTCTCCTTGACTTTAAAGTTCGTGATAGGCATGGTGTTGGAAGGATTTGGTATATATCAACAATAGAAACGAAGAAAAAGAAGGAAAAGGAACTTAAGCAAGGGAAAGCAAATCTACATAAAATAATAATAGTAATGGTATAATATAATACAGGATTAGATATACCAGACACTCAGGACTGCTCGCATGAGCTTATTAACACCTATTAACACATAAACATGATATGATATATGATGTAGTACAAGTAAGGTTGACATAGCGCGGCCGTTGCTCCCATGTACAAGCCATCTCGGGAGACTCCACATGTCAGAAATGGCGGACCACAGCGTTGGAGTGAGATTTAAGGTGGATGGAGGTGCAGTGAAGAGATCACGATCGACCTCGGTGTTATATTAGACGCGGGGGCTACGCAAATTGTGGGGAATGTGGAGAATGCGGGGAATGCGGGAAGACTTATGCATGTGCCTGGTTTAGGTACTAGCGTCCTGCCAAAAAGCACCGAATTACCAACCTGCTGGTCTTGGTCCTGCTGCACACTACATAGAGCACTGTACAGCATGTATATCTCGAAGATACTGGAGATGTTGATCTCCGGGGCTTTGGAGCTACTCACCAGCTTTGATTCTGTGCCTTGATCACCTATGCTCAGTTTGCGATGCGCTCTATAACTTTTCAACATGTCTGCCGCAACAACAGACTGTACCCAACTCATCCTCGTCCCCTTCCACGCAACCATCGATCTCCAAAAAGATCGCCCGGCCTTCAAAATCCTCTCTCGAGGCCTCGCAATCCTCAAAGCTGCCCGGGATCCAAACGCATCTAGTGGGGCCGCCGAGTCGAGGACCAAATCTTGCACATCCACCTCGGTTCGTCTCCCTTCGTCACCCAAAACAGGGCAGGGCTGAATATCCCTCTCAGTGCGCGAAACCCTCCAATACAACAAAGAATTCCTCGATTCCCAGCGCTACCAGGATTTCCTCGCATCCATGAAAGTCCTCACCATAGGCGCCATCACCGTGCGCCACGCCTGCCTGCACGAGTATAGCGCCGGCTGCCGAGCGCTCGGCCGCGGCGCCCCCTTCACCGGCACAGCGTACTACCTGGCTCCCGGCCGCGCCGGCTGGGACGCAGCATGGGCGCGGTGGCAGACGATCATCGCCAAGGTGCTCGGGTTCATGGGGAGCAGCGGCGGGCCCATGGTGGAGGAGGTGGACGGATATGTGACGAGGTTCTTGGTGTTGATGGGCTGGGAGACCGTCGAGCTGCATGATGCGTACCATCGTACGGAGGAGTTTGCGAGGCTGAGGGATGTGCTGACGGAGCCGACGAAGGGATATGCGTATTATGAGCATGTGAGGTTTTATAGCGAGGGAGGGGACGAGAAGTCGTTGGTAGTCGGCAATGCAGCGAAGCTTTGAGTGCGAGGCATTCAAAGCCTTGAACTTGACGTCAGGTTACATCCTCCCTCGTTACTCATCTCATCCCTCAAGTCTGCCAATATCCATTTCATGAATTTTGGCAGAAAGCAATTTGGATTAGCGGAATAATAGCGTAGTCGATATGCGTAGAAACCGGAAACTGTAATTGTAAACGGTCTATCCATGTATTGTCGCATGTTTTGTGGCCTAAGATAGACGTCTAGACTTTAGGCCTGACGCGAAAGTGAGGCGAAATAATTTGCTTCCTATGGCAAAGTGGACAGGATGCCCTTCTCGTATAGCAATCCCCATTGACGCCAGTCGCAGCTTCTCCTAACAACCGGATATCATCACAACCCCCTCCACCCTCAACCCATCCACGCCTACCTCCCCATCCACCCCCCATCCACCGTCACCACCTCGCCACTCACATACCCACTCGCGCGACTCGCCAACCACACGACGACTCCCTTAAAATCCTCCGGCCTCCCCCACCTCCCCATCGGAATCCTCGCCAGGATACTCTCCGCCCTGCCCTCATCCCTCATCAGCGCCTCATTCATGTCCGTATCCACATACCCCGGCGCGACCGCATTCACGGCCACGCCCCTCGCAGCCCACTCATTGCTCAGCGCCTTCGTCAGCTGCGCCACGCCGCCCTTCGCCGCCGCGTACGCCGGCACCGTCAGCCCGCCCTGGAAGCTCATCAGGCTCGCCACGTTGACGATGTTCCCGCGGCGGCCGGAGTCGTCGGGCGGCCGCGCCAGCATGTGCGCGCCGACGTCGCGGCAGAGCGTGAACACGGCCGAGAGGTTGACCTGCAGCACCTCATCCCAGTCGGACTGCGGGAACTGGTGGCTCGGGTGACGGCGCTGGATCCCGGCGCTGTTCACCAGGATGCTGATGTCGTGGCCGTCTTGCAGTGCTCGTGGGACGAGGGCGGCTACTTCGCTTGGGGAGCTGAGGTCGCAGGTGTAGATTGTGGCTTTACGGCCGAGAGCAATGATGGCGTCGTGGGTTGCGGTGTTGGTGGTGTCGCGCTGCGAGGCATTAGTTGTGAAGAGAGGGACGGATTGGGGGGACTGGAGATGATGGCTTACCTGGACGAGAACGAGATCGGCGCCAGCTTCAGCCAGGGCGATTGCCATCTGCTCTCCGATGCCTCGAGTGGCACCGGTGACGAGCGCGGTGCGGCCTTCGAGTGAGAACATGCTGGGCAATGAGAGTGCCATTGTTGCGGACGGGGTGAGTTCAAACTTCAAAGTTGTTTCTTCCTTCCTTTCTCCTTACTCTTTAATAGAGCACCTTTATAGGTATGATTTGAATGAGAAGAGAGATTGCCAGCGGAAATGTAACTACTTCGTCCGAATTATTACATTTACACAGCTCCATTGAGGGTCAGGCTCGAGGGTCAGGGCGGTCTGGAACCCCGCAAGCATTTGGTGGTTGTGGTGGGGTAATGGACGGCGTTTGACGGCAACTAGAGCAAGCCGAAGCCATTTCTAACGGCTATGTGGGAAATATCTTGGCGGCAACGTCAGCTTTCAACAGAGCACCTGTAAATTCTCATAAGCTCATAAACTCATAAATTCATAAATTCATTTCAATATGAGATATGACGACTGGAAAAGATTCATCTCGTTAACATTCGGCCCTAACAAGACGTAAGCCGCTATTGTAGGAGAATAGCAACGCTGACTCCTGAGCGCGTTCTGTCTCTGTTGTAAATACTGGTGTTTTGATTTTGTCGGTTGTTAAAGTCTTATAAGGTCCTAGACTCCTAGTGGACTTTATTTGTATGAGATGTTACTTCATAATGCAGCGCCTCGTTGAGTTGTCAAGTCCATACAGTAACCAACAACCTCATTGTGACAGATTGGTCGCTGGGATACAGCCAAGCCTTTTCTAGACCGTTGCAGTGCAGTATTCAAGGGAAATCCAACATGGCCTTCAAAATTATCCGTCCTTTATGGGTGATACTTTATGTGATTGTGCCTTAATGAGTGATATTGAAGTATCTAATCAAATCAGGGGAGCGCTAGAGGCGAATGGAAAGGACGGATGCGAGATGCGCGGAAGGCGCGATATACGCTCGGCGCTTGCGCTATATCTGTAAACGACTCCGCCCCAGGATGTCATGACGGATAAACGACAAACAAGCGATAAACGACATCTACAACGCTGTCATTTCAGAGGAGAGCGCTTAAAATAGCCACGGGGAATCAGCGGCCGCTTTGGTTGATCGACGGTGTTCATCTGCTACAGTGCTACTCTACGGAAGTACTAAGCGCATCATGCATGATCGTTGATGCAGCCGAAGGGGTTTATACGAGCTTCGTGCCTCCTACTCCTACTCCCAGATGAGGCGTCGTCAACAACATTGCTTCACAATCAACCATCATTGCACACACCGTGCGGGACGACTAATTAGAGTTGGAAATGGGGAGGAGATGGGCGCATCTGAACACGTGAAAGGGGGCAGCGGAACTGTGCACTGGTGTATACATACTATGTATGCATCCCGCACAATGTCCCTCAACACTGTTTCTTCTCCGTACATACTCTAGTCTACCTGATCGCTTCTCGTCGTCCGCGGACTGGGTATATCAACGTGATACCACACAAGTGCGTAGGCATGAATACTGAATACCTACCACGGTAGCTTTTGTCATTGTCAGACAGAATCACTCCAACCGTAAGTTTGCAACAATATCGACTGACCCGGAGCAGCGCTCTCTCTGCAAATGATTCTTCGGTTTTGCCTCGCGACGTTGGGGGTTTTCGCGACGCTGTGCTGGATCTTTCTAGGCTTCAGACATTTCTCGACATCGCAGAGGACCGTCGTTCTAGGCGAGGATGTCGCGCACAATGCGGCGAAGGCATGGTCGCGAGACGATTTCATTGCAGCTGCGCAGATGGCTTTGAATGAAGCCGATTTCGACCAGAGCCACATCCAGGCGCTGTGCGCGAAGCAGAAATGGGTTCCGGATCTTGTGTTCGAATGCAGTATGATCCAGGGCGGGGTAGGTGAGGTCGATTTAACTTTGATTGCGGCCTAGCTGACTGAGCTCAGGAAATGTCAAGATGCAGATTTTGGGCTGCCTAAAATATGCAATGGACGCCGGCGCGGGAATCATTGTCCCGCTGATTCATACTCGCGATGCCGAAGATCTTAGTGATCTAGATAGCGGCACAGTAGATTTAAACTACGCCTTCAACCTCTCCGAGTTCCTGATCCGGCTTCGCTCATCCTGTCCCGAGATGCCCATCCACGCCGATGTCGTGGCCCTCGAAGCACAGCGACCAGTCATCAGGACAGAACACCTATATCCCTTCGACCTCCCCCACATCCCCACCATCCCTGTGCTGTCCGTCCGCAAAAAAGTGCTCTCCTGGCAAGCCCAGTCCCCGCCTGACACGACAACCCTGGTCCCCTTCGGCCCCGTCACCTCCTACTACCCCATCTGCCACGACGGCGCCCCATTCGCCGACACCTTCGGGCGCATCCTGCCCTTCGCACCCGCCGTGCTCCGCCTCGCCGCCTCCGCGCTGTGGACGCTGCACTCGAACTTCTCCATGGCTCTCGAGCCGAACCGGGTCGTGGCGGCCGTGCGCCCCTCCTCCCCGTCCTTCCTCGGCGTACACCTCCGCACCTCGGCCGACATCCTGCCCGACTGGCCCGAGTACGAGGTCCAGCGGAACTACTACTTCAAGAGGATGTGTGACCCGAGGCATGGCGCGCACGGGCTGCCGCTCATCTACCTCGCGTCCGGGAACACGACGTCCATCGCGCAGTTCACGGCCGAGGCGGCGGCGCTTGGTCCGCCCGTCCGAGTGGTCATCAAGCAGGACCTGCTGCTGCCCGAGGAGTTGGCGGAGCTGGGAGCCATGACGTGGGATCAGCAGGCGCTGGTTGATTATCTGATTCTGCTGCGGAGTAGCTATTTTCTGGGGATGGCGGAGAGTAGTTTCTCGTGGCTCGTGGCGACGAGGAGGCGTGTGCTAAGTGCGCACGGGACCTGTGGGATTAGGAGGGGGCTCTGGACGGGGTATTTGTGGGGGAGTGCCTTGTGGGATGAGTATAGTGATTTGTGGGGTGGCCATCCGTATGGCTTTGAGATTAACCTTTGGCCGTGAGGGCGGCGCAATACGTGGGATTGACGTTTTTGGGTCTTTCACGGGCGACAATTTAATGTTAGAGGGTGTATATTGATAGAACGGGATTCTGAAGCCGTCTTCATTCCATAATGTATCAATTTTCCCCCATCATCCCAATCTGCTCTCTGTCATTTATCACCTCCTTCATCCACCCCCTCGTCTTTCGTCGTCTATCCCGTTCCTCCTACATCTCACACCCTCCCCTTCATCCCCCCCGCAACCTCACCCCCCTTCCCCCTCATCTCCCCCTCACCTCCCCCCGCCCTCCCC
>Ga0123337_10001789_pt1 | contig 26257 bp, 25 predicted proteins | sample frozenSSSSmetaG_FD_89792 | JGI IMG/M metagenome (GOLD analysis project Ga0123337, IMG submission 89792) | Glacier valley bacterial and archeal communities from Borup Fiord, Nunavut, Canada, to study Microbial Dark Matter (Phase II) -... | ecosystem: Environmental > Aquatic > Freshwater > Ice >...
CAGCTATCAGACAGGCTGATAAATTTATTGTCTTGGGCGTATCAATATAATGTTATCAATACCAGCGATATCTTCAGCGATCTGTCTAAGCTTTCTTCTCCAGACTTCTGTCTATCCCATGACCGATTAATGCACCGGCAACGGCGCCGATAGCAGAGCTTGCTATCATCCAAAGATAATTCATGCCGCTTGTAAGGGAACCAATCGCCAGTCCTAAAAATCCTATAAAAATTGCCATAAGCAGGGCAGCACTGCGTTTGCGGCGATGTTTGACAGTTATTTCATGTCGCGGCGGATTCAAATGAACAGTATGCTTGTGCTTGTGTCTGTGTGAAGATTGTGGCATGCAATTTTTCTATTAAGGTACTAAGTATTTATTCGTAACGGTGCCGGGTAGTTTTTTATTCTTAACAACTCATTGTCATTCCTGTGTCATTACAATTATGTAATGCATCGTTCCGTTACATCGTGATGTCAAAACCTAAATCCCTTCCAGCATGAGAAAAATATCGATTGCTCTTCTCCCATTTTTTTTACTGGCATGCACACATGATCCTGTAAACAATTCAACAAATCAAATTAATGGCTTTGCACCCGTCTATGCAGTTGCTACGGACATTGCTAAAATAACTATTCAACCTGCAAGAAAAACAGAACAGGCAGGAAAAATATATGCAATAGGAAATTATATTTTTCAAAACGATATTAATAAAGGTATTCACATCATTAATAACAGGGATAAAAAAAATCCCGTAAAAATTGCTTTTATACAATTGCCTTTCAGTACCGAAATAGCGGTAAAAGGAAACTTTCTCTACTCAAACAATCTTAGCGACCTGGTGATTTTTGATATCACCGACATTAGCAAACCAGCCCTTGTAAAAAGAATCGTAAATGCTTTTCCTCCTGCTAATCAAACTTACCCACCGATATCAAACGGTTCATTCGAATGTGCTGACGCCTCAAAAGGCATCGTAGTAGGGTGGGAGCTGAAAATGTTGACAAATCCCAAATGCAGGCGTTAAAATAAAAGTCTTGATTATGAAAAAAAATATTTTTATAATGCTTTTTACAAGCATTTTTTTCTGGCAATGTGGCAAAGATGCCGGCTCTTCTCAATTCGTTGCTTCAGTAGGACAGGCGGGTTCTCTTGCAAGGTTTGCAATTGTCGGCAACTATCTGTACACTGTCGACGATCATAAACTGGTAGTGTATGATATAAATAATGCAGGTGATCCGGTAGCCAGGAATACTGTTGATGTTGGATTTGGAATCGAAACGATATTTCCTTTTAAAGACAAATTATTTATTGGTTCAACAAGCCAGGTCTATATATTTTCAATTACTGATCCACTCAATCCTCAAAAGTTAAGCGAAGCTATCTCACCGCAGGTACTGCGAAGGTGCGATCCGGTGGTAGCAAAGGATACTGTAGCCTATGCCACATTGCGCACCAACGGAGCTTGCGGTGGAATGCAGAGTGTGCTTGTTTTTTATGATATAAAGGATATTACCAAGCCCATACAGAAAGGTACTTTCAGAGTATCCGAACCTTATGGCCTGGGATACCAGGACAACGCCTTGTACGTTTGTGATAAGTCCGGCCTGTTGGTGTTTGATATCACCAGCGCTTATGCGCCATTGCTGAAGAAGACATTAAATGATGGAAATTATATTGATGTGATTCCATACCAGGGAACATTGATATGCTGGGTAATCGGTGGAGTGATTGTGTACGATATCACTAACAATCAGGATCCGTTACTATTATCTAAAATTATCTGATGAAACATTGCTTTGTATTTTGTTTTTTTATTATTGTTGCCACTTCATCAAACGGTCAAAGGAAACATAAGGCTCCGGTAGCTTACCAGGATACCTTGTCTGTTCGTTTAAGTCCTATGGGGCTGATAGATATTTTTGACGGAAATTTTACACCGGGAATATCATACGCTTTTAATGCTCGCTGGACCATCAGCGCCGATATTTCAGGAATTTTTTATTCTTCTTACCTGCCGCAAAACACCCATGCGCTGGGATACATATTTAAACCTGCGATCCGTTATTATCTCTCAGATAGCAGAAAAGTATTTATGGAGTCTGCATTATTTTATAAAAATGTAAATTATAAATTGCATGACTGGATTGACAGAGATGTTGTAAACGGCGTTCCTGCATACAGGGAAGAGGCCGTGTTTCATTTTCGTAAGCAGGTTGTTGGATTGAACATGCAGGGCGGATTTCAAAAAGGCCTCAGCAGAGATAACCTTTTACGTATAGAAATATTTGCAGGCATCGGCATACGTTATAAAAGGCAGGATCTTAAAAACTTACCCGGCGCAAAGTACACTCCTGACAACTTCTTTTTTGATGAAACAATCTATGGTTCAAGTGAGTTTAGCTTCGGAGTACCGCATGGCTTAAGGTTGGTTTATGTAATTAAATAATTGTACTACACCATATTAAATAGTTAATATCCACAGATACTCCGCTGTGAGAAGCCATAACTATATCATACAGCATTGAACTTGCTGTTTCTTACCTGAAGCTGGGCACCTGATCTTTTCATTTGTATCTTCGTTCGATATTCTTCCTGTAAAATTATTACTATGAAATGTTATATAAACCCTTCGGGTTATGTACTGATGATATCTATTTTCTTAGTTGGATGTTTAAATACTACGGTTGCCCAACGACAAAATACATCCTCAGACACCACTCATTTTTATACCTCATTTGATGGCGTTAAAATATATTATGAAATGAAGGGAACAGGAACCCCGGTGGTATTGATTCATGGCTTTATTGTAAATGGAGAAAGCTGGAAGAAAACAATTTTATATAAAGACCTGCTAAAAGATGGATATAAAGTGATAACACTTGATATGCGGGGTAACGGACAATCAGATAAGCCTCATAAAGCGGAAGCTTATTTAAACGATGCGGAAGCCAAAGACATTATGGGCCTGACGAAGATGCTGGGTATAAGAAAATACAGTGTGGTTGGTTATTCAAGAGGTGCGATCATCGCATCAAGATTATTAATACGGGATAATGATGTTTATAAAGCCGTGATAGGTGGGATGGGTACAGGATTTACTAATAAAGAATGGCCCAGAAGAAAGATATTTTACCGTGCTTTGATGGGAGACACTGTCCCCGAACTTGCCGCCATGGTTAAAAATGTACAGGCAACGGGGCTTGATCAGCTTGCACTTGCATATATGCAGAATGGTCAACCCTCCTCAAGTCCGCAGGAGTTAAAAAAAATTACGAAACCGGTGCTGGTTATCTGTGGTAGTGAAGATGAAGACAATGGCTCCGGCAGCGAACTTGCAACGATGATTCCTGCCTCTGTGTTTGCTACCGTCCCCGGTAATCATGGCGCTGCCGTTGGAACAGTTGAATTCTCAAAAGCGGTGATTGAATTTTTAAAGAGACGGCCTTGAGGATGAGGTATGAGGTTTTCAGGTATGAAAGATTAGAATTATGAATTTTTTGCGCCATAAGCCGACTGATTTTACCCCATAGCTGACAACCCCATACCTCACACCTCATACCCCTTCCTCAACTGGTATGCTTTTGTTTTTACAAAAGACCGCAGACCCGCATGAGACAGCGATACTCCAAACCCCGAATGATTACGACCACTCCAGGGCAGGGCGGCGCTGACACGGTCGCAGCAGTTCCAGTAACCTGTGCCGGTATTGAGTTGCTGCAGAATATTTTCCGCACGGTGCTGGTCGGCACTGTACACGGAAGCGGTAAGTCCGTACGGGGTATCCTGCATGAGGGTGATAGCTTCGCGGTCGTCTTTAACTTTCATGATACCTATCACGGGGCCAAACGACTCTTCTTTCATCACGCTCATCTCATGCGTAACATTTACCAGAACCGTCGGTTCAAAATAATAACCCCTGGCATTTATACGATGCCCGCCGGTAACAATTGTTGCACCCTTTGCTACGGCATCTTCCACCTGTTGCGCTAAATATGCCGGTTGTTCTTTGCGCGTTAACGGTCCCAGGTAAACGACGTCCTCTAATGGCGAGCCGGTCTTCCATGACTGTACTTCTTTCACCAGTTCTTCCACATATTTATCATACACTTTTTCCTGTACATAGATCCTTTCAACTGCGCAGCAGCTCTGTCCGTTATTATAAAAAGCACCATCGGCCGTCGACGCTGCAACTTTTGCTATATCCGTTACATCACCTGTTACATACAATGGATCTTTGCCTCCTAACTCAAGGTGACACGGAACCATCTTAGCAGCAAGCTTTTCATAAATATATTTACCGGTTTTATAAGAGCCTGTAAAAAAATATCCGTTGAAAGGTATCTCCGTTAAAAGCGCACCAACAGTGCCGCCGCCAATAGCGATTTGAAATACATTTTCAGGGACACCGGCATTGATCAATAATTTTTGAATCTCCATACCGGTAAGGGTGGAATATTCCGATGGCTTATACATTACCGCGTTACCGGCTATCAATGCAGGCACAAAAACATTTATGCCTACCAGGTAAGGATAGTTCCATGCAGAAATATTACAGACTACACCAAGCGGCTCATAACGGATCGATTCTTTCATTTCACTTGATTCAGACATAAGCTCTTCAGATAAATACCTGCCTGCATTTTCAGTGATCCACTTTATCCGCAACTGCGCACCACTGATTTCATTGCGTGACTGCTGCAGTGGTTTGCCAACTTCCGAAGTAAGCACCCGCGACAGTTGTTCTTTATTTTCTTCCAGCAATTCACCGAATTTTTTAAGGACAGTAACCCTGTCTTCAAGTGTTCGGCTTGCCCATGTTAACTGCGCAGATTTTAATTCCTTGAATTTTAAATCTAACGATTCAACATTGTCTTCCTCAATATCTTTTATAACTTCTTCTGTAGCTGGATTTATAATCTGCATTTATTATATTGATTTTGAAATTCAGTTCTATTATAATCGTACCTGTTGACTTTGTTTTACCGCATCCAGCAAACTATTTTTAATATACAGGGAGAATACACTTTGCTGATCGATCATTCTTTCCGGATGCCATTGCACCAGCATAAGATAGGGATGATCATCAAAATCTTTTCTTTCCAGTGCTTCAATAACTCCATCCTCTGAAACTGCCGCTACCACAAGGTTTTCTGCAACTTTCAATGCACTTTGATGATGGGCGCTGTTAACGATGCCTGTATCTGTGCGGGTTATTTTTTCTAATGCCGAACCAGGTGTTACTGATATCGAATGATACCTGTCTTCTCCTTCTTTTATTTTAGCATGATCGCGTTTACCCAGTGCCGGTATATCAAACACCAGTGTGCCGCCAAAGAATACGTTGGCTATTTGTAGTCCCCTGCAGATACCCAGTACCGGTAGATTTTTTTGCTGTGAATAGTCCAGTACACGCCATTCGAAATCGTCTCTCTTCGCATCAATATCAGGCAGAGCGCCTTTATAAAGTTCCATGTATTCCATTCTGTTATAATAACGGGGATGCACATCTTGTCCGCCTGTCAGTACAATGCCATTACATTGTTGCAGTATTGAAAAATTATTATTGTGGTAAGACAGTTTAACCACTTCAACGCCTGTCGCGGCTTTTATCCAGTCCGCATAATTATTATACCGGCCGCAATCAGTTATTCCAATAGTGATGTTATTCATCCGCGAAATATTATAAACAGCAAAACTAACTGTAAATGGACGTATTTGCAATCAGCTGTCAGCTGTCAGGAGGAATCTGGCAGGCAGTGATCTGCTGATTGCTAATATGTGAAAGGGGTAAGCAACTTATCACTTGATGTTATCCATCCAGGAAATATTATGAAAAGCAAGACTGCTTTAAATTATAATGCCTGCAGGTATAGATTTTTAAAGTCGTCCCTGGTAACCGGCTTAGGATTATTAGGATGAGCAAAATCGGCAATGGCAAGATCGGCAAGTGTTTCTATCTGCGCTGGTTTTACACCAATGGTATTTAGCTTATGAGGTATATTGATTTTTGTGTTAAGATCGAAAAGAAATTGAACCACGGCTTCTCCTGATTCTTTTTCCAACTCCAGCGTACGCGCGATGCGTTTGAATTTATCTTCCGACCCTGGAATATTGAACCGCATGCCATAGGGGATATTTACCGCATTGGCGAGTCCGTGGTGTGTGTCAAGCAATGATGATAAAGGATGCGCCAATGAATGCACCACACCCAATCCTTTCTGAAAGGCTACGGCACCCATCAATGACGCTATCAGCATATTGCTACGCGATTCCAGGTCAGGATGGTTAACGGCTGTCTCCAAAGATTTGGCAATAAGCGCGATCCCTTCCAGCGCGATCCCTTCGCACATAGGATGCGGCATTTTCGCGAGGTAAGCCTCCAAATTATGTGTCAGCGCATCCATGCCGGTAGCGGCGGTAATAAACGCAGGCAGTTCAATGGTAAGCAGAGGATCTGCAAAAACAATTTTTGCCATTAGCTTGGGGGAGAACAGTATCTTTTTCTGGTGCGTTTCATCATCAGCGATAATGGCGCTTCTTCCAGCTTCACTACCGGTACCTGCCGTTGTAGGTATGGCGATAAAATGCGGTACATCATTCACTATGTAAATATCACCGCCGATGAGGTCGTCATATTTGAAGAGATCTTCACGATGGTTTATTCGAAGCGTGATGGCCCTGGCAACATCAAGTGCCGCCCCACCGCCGATGCCAATGATGCTGTCTCTTTTGGTAGCGTCATACATATCCGTCCCTGTGTAAACATCAGACTTCACAGGATTTTTATGGATGTCAGAAAATATTTCCACCGAAATATTCTTAGCCTTTAAATTATTAATAATCGTTTTAAAGAATGTCAACTGTGCTACGTTGGCATCTGTAACGATCAGAGGATGTTTCAAATTATTTTGAATAAGGTATGGCCCCAGTTCATTACTGGCGCCTGCGCCAAAGCGGATGGTGGTAGGAAAATTATACTGATAGATTTTATTGAAACGCATGGGGTTGTGAGGTTATGAGGTATGAGGTATTGAGGTATGAGGTATGAATGAGGTATCTGGCTGGGTAATAGTGAACCAACGATGTTTTTGTAAAATAAGTATTTCATTAATAATCAACAATAGTTTTTAATTATCATAAGCTGCTGATAGCTGATAGCTGACAGCTCATCCCTCATACCCCAGTACCCCACACCTCACACTATTTCAAAATATCTTTTCAGTTCCCAATCTGTTACGGCTTTTAGATGTTGCTTCCATTCCCATTCACGTGTTTGTGTAAAGTGAGCGACGAAGCCTTCCCCGAATAATTCTTTGGCTACTTCTGAACCTTTCATTAGTTGTGTCGCTTCGTTTAAATCGCGCGGCAGCGAGCCGTAAGAAAATTCTTTGTAACCGTTTCCAACTGTTGCGGGCTGAGTCAGCGCCATATTATTTTTAACGCCGTACCAGCCACTGGCAAGTGATGCTGCCATTGCAAGGTAAGGATTCACATCAGCACCTATTACCCTTGTTTCCAGTCTGCCTGATTTACTGCCATAAGGCAACGCGCGTATCGCCACTGTTCTGTTGTCCACGCCCCAGGTAAGGGTTGTAGGAGCCCAGGCGCCTTCTACCAGTCGCTTGTAACTGTTGATGGTGGGCGCGAACATAGGCAGGATATGAGGCATGCAAAATAATTGACCGGCGATATAATGCTTCATCACCGCGCTCATCTTTAAACTGTCTTCCTCATCATAGAAAAGATTTTTTTTAGTGATGGTATCCCAAAGGCTCTGGTGGACATGTCCGCCGCAGCCTGGCAGTTTTTCATCTGCCTTCGCCATAAAGCACGCCATAACATTGTGTTTATAAGCGATTTCTTTTACGGCGGTTTTAAATAATACCGCCCGGTCTGCAGCTTCCAGGATAGCCGAATATTTTATGGCGGCTTCATAAACACCGGGACCTGTTTCGGTATGAAGCCCTTCTACAGGTATATCGAATTTGCGTAACAGTTCAAAAAGATCAGTAAAATATTCGTTCTTAAGTGTGCTACGCAAAATAGAGTAACCGAACATACCGGGAGTCAGTGGTATGAGGTTTCTGAAATGTTTGTCATGTGCCGACTGAGGTGTTTCGATAAAATTATACCATTCAAATTCCTGTGAAAAAAAGGGAGCGATACCTTCTTTCTCTGTTTCAGCAATCACTTTCTTTAATAACTGTCTTGGGCAAACGAAGCTGGATTTATTTTCCTGCGGTATCATATCACCCAGGAAAAAAGGAAGATCGTTTTCCCAGGGTATTTTACGAAAGGTAGTAAGGTCTATCAATGCAGGAGAATCGGGGTAACCGGTATGCCAGCCGGTATATTGCACATTGTCGTAAGCGGCATCATTCATATCCCAGCCAAATAGTACATCGCAAAAACTGAGTCCGTTTTCGGCGACAGCCAGAAATTTATCTGTGGCGATATACTTACCCCGCAGGATTCCGTCGATGTCGGTAAAAGCAACTTTCACTTTTCCGGCCGCGTGTCCTTTTACATAATCGATCACTTCTGAATTGGTCATAATTTCAATGGTACTTTTTGTACGAGCATCTGTCAGGCTATTCTTTCCGGTTGCGGATGCCTTCCTGCAAACTTGCGGAAAAGGAGGTAGCAGCCTGTTATCAATCCAACATAAAACAGCGCAAGGTTAAAATTATAAACAGTCATGGCTATAAAAGATACCAGCGCTATAATTAAAGCAATCAACGGAAAAGCCGGATAAGCCGGTACTTTGAAGGGTCTGATTAAAGCAGGTTCTTTTTTTCTAAGTGTTATCAATGCTGCCATTGAAACAATGTATAATGTTAAGGCGCCAAACACGGCAATGGTAATGATCTCAGCAGTTTTGCCGGTAAGCAGCGCAATGATTCCTGTTGCCATATTAACGAGCAGCGCATTGGCAGGGGTTTGAAATTTCGATTGGATGTTACCCAGGAATGCCGGTGCAAAACGCACCCTGCCAAACTCAAAAGTAGACCTTCCCGCGGCGAGGATGATACCATGAAAAGATGCTACCAATCCTAGTAAACCAACGGTGATAAGTAAGTGATATAATAAGTTGCTTTGTCCAACGATATGACCCAGCGCCATCGGCAGGGGGGAATCCGACAGTGTGCCATCACTCTTATAAACAATAGCTTCCCAGCCGGCAACGCCGGTAGCCGTTATAAAAGTAAGCAGGCAAAGTACTACCAGGGTAACAATGGCCGATCCGAAACCAAGGAGTATCGTGCGGTGTGGGTTCACTGCTTCTTCCGCTACATTCGCTACTCCTTCGATACCCAGGAAAAACCAGATAGCGAAAGGTATAGAAGCGAATATACCCTGCAAGCCATGTGGCAATACATTAAGCTGAAGGTTACTTACTTTTAAATAAGGCAGGGCGATACCACCGAATAATAATAATTCTCCCACTGCAAAAACAGTAATCAGCAGTTCGAAAATAGCCGCTGCTTTTATGCCATAAATATTTAATGCTGTAAATAAAAGATACGCAAAAATGGCGATGGATATAATTGGTATTTGAGGAAAGAACAAATTAAAGTATGCGCCGATGGCAAAAGCAATTGCCGGTGGTGCAAAGATAAATTCTATGTTCTGCGCCATTCCCGCAATGAAACCAAGGTCTTCTCCAAAGGCCCTGTTAGCATAATCGAATGCGCCGCCTGCCCTGGGCATGGAACAGGCTAGTTCTGCATAGCTGAAAGTAAAAGTGACATACAGGATGATGATAAAAAAAGTAGCTATAGCCAGACCCAGTGTGCCACCTTTTTCCAGCCCCAGGTTCCAGCCGAAATACATTCCCGATATAACATAGCCTACGCCAAGTCCCCAAAGCATAAGGGGCGTAAGCGTTCTTTTTAAACCGGATGCTGGCGGTGCGACGGCTGACAATACTAATGGATATTTAAGTGCTAATATCTGCAATATTTTTCAAATGCCGGATTAATGATTTGCCTGATGGCATTAAATAAAAATCAAATCATCATCTTAAAAAAATTACTGTCATGGTTTCGCTTTGTGAAGTCTTAAAGAGCGCTGCCGCCTTGCTGAAGTCGTTGTTTAAAATGGCCTCACACCGTGGCATTGGCTACTTTCAACCTCAGCCGGTAACGCCTCTCTAATTTCGTATCTTTATTATCAATCTAAAAAAACAGGATGAACAATAAAGAAGTATACATCGTATCGGCAGTGCGTACGCCTATAGGTAGTTTTGGCGGATCATTAAAAGATATCCCGGCGACACTGCTGGGCGCTATCGCGATAAGAGCGGCGATTGAACGGGCTGGCATTGACCCGGCGATAATTAACGAAGTGCTGATGGGTTGCGTATTACAAGCCAATCTCGGACAGGCGCCTGCGAGACAGGCTTCCAAACTTGCGGCGTTGCCTGACAACATTCCCTGCACTACGGTAAATAAAGTTTGTGCCAGCGGCATGAAAGCCATCATGCAGGGAACGCAAAGTATTTTAACGGGTGATAACGAAGTGGTGATGGCCGGCGGTATGGAAAATATGAGCAGCGTCCCTTTTTATATTCCTGCATTGCGATGGGGTAACAAATATGGTAACACACAGTTGATTGATGGATTACACAAAGATGGATTGACCGATGTTTACAAAGACTACGCGATGGGTTGCGCCGCAGATCTTTGTGCCAGCGAATATAAAATATCACGGGAAGAGCAGGATGCTTATGCCATTGAAAGTTACAAACGCAGTGAAGCGGCCTGGAACGCCGGTAAATTCGCCGCTGAAATTATTGCTGTCCCTATACCTCAACGCAAGAGTGAACCCGTATTATTTCAGGAAGACGAAGAATATAAGAATGTTAAGTTTGATAAGATACCTGGTTTGAAACCCGCCTTCACCAAAGACGGGACTGTCACCGCGGCAAATGCTTCCACTATGAATGATGGCGCTGCTGCCTTGTTGCTGATGAGTAAAGAAAAATGCGAAGCCCTGGGACTAAAGCCACTTGCAAAAATACTGGGCTATGCAGACGCGGAGCAAGCTCCGGAATGGTTTACTACCTCGCCGGCTATCGCTGTCCCTAAAGCTATTGAAAAAGCCGGCTTGCGTCCGGACGATATTGATTATTTCGAACTTAACGAAGCCTTCAGCGTGGTGGGTATTGTAAATACCCAATTGATGAAACTCGATCCTTCACGTGTGAATGTAAACGGAGGCGGGGTAAGCCTGGGTCATCCCCTTGGTTGCAGCGGCGCACGCATTGTTGTAACGCTTATAAATATTCTGAAACAAAACAAAGCGAAGATAGGAGCTGCAGGAATTTGTAATGGGGGAGGAGGAGCATCGGCGATGGTAATTGAACTGATGGGATAATGATAAGTGATATAGCAATGACCTATTATTAAGCTGACAATACATAATTAGAATGGCGTCTGCATCCCAATTGACAGTTATATCAAGAGTGTGTAAGAACCTGCCTTTAATTTTATGGTATCATTGCTGTACATTGCCCGTCATTAATTTTTTAAAACGCTTATTTCCGCTATACATTTGAAGCATGGCAATACAGGAGATCTCTATAAAGCTTGCGGACATCAACGACGCTGAAACGATTGCAGACATCAGCCGTCAAACATTTTATGAAACATTTGCTCCGTTTAATACAGACAAGGATATGGAGATATTTTTGAAAGAACAATTTACCAGACTATCTCTGATAGCTGAAGTAGGCGTTTCCTTTAACACCTTCTACCTTGCTTATACGGAGGAAAATGCCGTTGGTTATTGTAAGCTGAGAGAGCGTGATAACCCTAAAGAATTGAACGGATTGAAATCGCTTGAGATTGCCAGGATCTATGCAACGGCAATGATGGTTGGTAAAGGAGTTGGCAGCAGCATGATGCGTTATGCCGTTGATGTAGCAGTGCAAAAACAGAAGCAGGTAATCTGGCTGGCGGTATGGGAAAAAAATCAACGCGCCATCGACTTCTATACTAAATGGGGATTCGAAATTTTTGGCAAACAGATCTTCGTGCTGGGCACAGACTTGCAGAAAGACTGGCTGATGAAGAAAATGCTGTAGTATTTTAGTGTCTGATATAAATGTGTTTTAAGATCTGCTGTCAGCTTTCAGGCTTCAGCCGTGAGCTGTCAGCTTTCAGCTATCGGTTGTCAATTAACTGCTATGGTGTAAGTCTGAATGTCAATGGCTGAAGTTTATATGATTTTACTTTGTAGCCGTTCCAGCTTGCTGGGGTCCACCTGCCACTTCTTTGCATAACCCGAATGGTTTCTTCTCTTAAGCCACCAAATGTAGGACCGCTTATGGCCTCAATACCACTTACCTTGCCCTGCTCATCAACAATAAACTGCACTACTACAGTTCCCTGAATACTGCTTTTTATTGCATCCTGCGGATATTTGAATGTTCTATTTAGATAGTTCATCCATCCGGAAGGTCCCCCCGGATAGGAAGATTCAATTTGCTCACTGCTGAACAAACCGTCATTGTGAGCGGAGATTTCTTTTTTTATTTTTGCCGGAAGCGTATCAAAATCTGCCTGGTTCATCATTATACTATCCTTATTCTTAAGACGGATCTTTACCATGCCGGAATCCATAATGACTACATTGATATCTTTTCTTTTCAAATTAAATATTTCCGTTTGAGGAAGCGTGTCATTTATTGTTACCTGACTGTAAGAATTGATGAGTGAAGGCTTATGAATGGTAAAAGCAAAAAGCATAAAACCGAATGGTATAACGACAGCCTTCTTAAAAACACTGCGCCTGGGGATTTTTTCAGTAGAAGTCATGTTTTTCATTTTTGTTTGATATGGAAATTAATTGTCAAATTGATTATTTAAACGAAGCGAATCAATATTTATGCGAATTATATAGATACAGGCACATGCCTAAGATTTGGCTAAGCCAGAAAGAATGTTAGCGTGTGCTTCTTCGTCACTTTACCGCCGTCACTAAAATCGAAATTGTCAAAACAGCCAGTAGTATAAAAATGATTGTTCTTATCCAGTTGGTCGAAAGCAGCAATTTAATTTTTTCCTCATCATATCCTGTGTCTGCCATATCCGATTGAAGTTTTCGTTGCCATTTGAATGTTGAAATAAACGCTGTTATATTTAAAGCCAATGATAAGACAGCTTCGAAGGTTGTCATAAAAACAGGACGGAAAAATAATAGAACGATACTTAGCATAAGCATCAGCATGCCTGGTATAATTGCGGGAATAAACGCCGCTTTGTTATTGGCGTTCATGTAATTTTTAAAATTTTCTTTTCCAACAAATGGATAAATACTATAGTGCTGTAGTTGCAGGCTCATCATGTTGCCTGCATTATAAGAAGCAAGAAAGGTATACACTCCATAAATAATTAATTGCATATCTTAAAAGTATTATGACTTAAAATTAATTTCTATCCAGCTTTTCAGATCTGTCAAATCTGGAAAATTTTTCCTTGTTAACTCCACATTTTCTATTGCAAAGGAGCTTTTTTCATTCATCCATTTAAACATTTTATACAGGTCATTGCCTAAAAATAATCTTGTAATAAGCGCAGGCAGTTTCTTATACTCTATTTTTTTGTTAAGCACTTTTGAAAATACATCGGCAACTTCCCGGGTGCTCAATTGTTCTGTTGCCAGGGGAATAGTTTTGCCCAGATACTCATTACTATATGAAAATATTTTCGCGGCAGCTCTTCCGATATCCTCTACTGCGATATATTGTTGTATGGTATCTATATTAATTGGCTGTATAAGTTTTCCTTTTAGGATTCCCGATTTTACTTTCGGTATTAAAAAATTTTCATAGAATGAAGTAGGCCTGATAATAGTATATGGAAGTCTTATCTGCCTGATATGGTTTTCAATTTTTAATTTACTGTCCATGTGAGGGACACCTGTATTCAACTGAGCTCCGAATACAGAAGCGTACAAAAAATGCTTAACGCCGGATTCTTTTCCCAGCGTCGCCAATGTTGTTCCCTGGTTGATTTCTTTATCAACTCCATTGGTAAAATTTTGAACACTGAAAATTCCATATACCTCTTTCAAATGTTCCCGGTAAGTATCAACGTTATTTAAGTCGCCTTTTACGAGCTCAATATGAAGCTTTTTTAAGTTTTGTGATTTAGCGGAATGGATATTTCTTGTAAGCACTTTAACAGCAAAACCTTGCTTTGACAAATTTCTTGCCACTGCACCACCCTGATTACCGGTTCCGCCTGTTACAAAAATTATTTTATTACTTGTCATAGCTTTTTGTTAGTAGTGTTATAACCATCTTCTCACCCTTTTTTTATAATCATAATATATTTCTCCAAATGCCCTTACAAGATACTTTTCTTCTTTTTTAATTATGTACTGTTGAATGATAGCAAAAAGGAATGGAAATAAAATGACGTTCCACCAATTTCCAATCAAACAGGTTACTCCTGCATATACGATTGCCAGACCAACATACATGGGATTGCGGGAAATGTTATATACACCGGTAGTTTGAAGAGAGGATGCAGGCCTTACAAGTATCAGTGTATTTTTGCTTTTGAAAAATTTTAGTAAGCTTGTAACGAGGAAAAATAATGAAATGACAAGTAATAATATCCCTGCCATCTTTGTGATTTGCAGATGAAACAAAGAGTTGTCAATAGAAATTTTTTTTTGAAGAAGGATTGCAACTATAAAAGTTAAGACATACAATAGCGGCGGAGGAAAATAAACTCCGGGGCTGTCTTTTTTATCTGCCATAGTATTGTTATTGATGTAAACCTATAGTATTTTTTTGTTATTTACATATTCAATTATTTATGCCATTACGCTATAATCGTATAACGAAATTAACGGTTAGTGATCTTAAAATGGTTCGGTTAACACGTTCGTTGAATTATAAAAAAGTTACAACACATGATTATCTTTCACAAGATTAATATAAACCCGGTCGCATGAAGCATGTTGCCTAACCAGGCAAATCCATCCAATTGATCTATTTATCAGTAACACTCACAAATATGATTTAATTGTTACGCGTGTTTTAATTTATTTGTACTTTTAAAAGTCTTATTTGATCACAAATTATTAAGATAGATAAGAACCGATAATCTGATTATTATAAAGGGTCTTGATATCCAACCCCATAATTTTGTTATCCATTTCATTATTATATTACTTCAATGATTACCTTATTAGAGTTTTATCATCACCGCTGTTTATGATGTCTGCTCTTGTAATTGTTTTATTGCTACCTGACATTTACTAATCGCTAATTATATTGAATCACTTTTGTGGAGAGAAAACTTTCGTAAAGTACTATCAGCTAAATGTGTTGAGCAAACATTTTTGAATGTAATAATCGCTTATTTTTCATGTTAATTTTAATATTCTTAGCTACGGCGATGTATTCGACATTTTAAACAATAACTAAATTTACAATATAATTCCAATCCACTTTCAAAATCAACAATACTTTCGATAAAAGTAAATTCTCCGATAGCACACATTAGTTAAGGCAGTTTGCAGATAATTGTATGGTAATATTAACTTTGCAATCAACGTTTACACAAAATACATGTTTCTCTTCCAGAAGCCTCCACTTTTCCCGGGTAGATCGAATGGCCTATATTCGCTGTTAAAGCCTCCGGTATGTGCATGTGAAACGGACGGCAGAAAAACAATTCACAAAATGATACCCTACCACGATGGAGACATTATTGCAGCCAAATCAGGGATGATTACAATGACAATAGCTGCCCGGATAGGAGCTTTTTTTTCAAAACACAAAGTAATTGTATTACTGGCGTTTGTGATCCTGCTTGTCAGATTGCTGTTTATCGGTTTATTAGGACTTATGCCGCAGGATGCCTATTATTATTTTTATGGAGAACACCTGGCACTTTCTTATTATGACCATCCGCCGGCTATAGCATACATACTTCGCTTCTTTACTTTTATCTTCGGCAAAAAAGTATTCGTACTAAAACTGGCAGATACTGTCGTTACCTTTTTAACCATCATTTCGTTTTATAAACTTTCCCGCTTATTCCTTAGCTATCACGTTGCTCAAAAGGCACTCATCCTGTTATTCTCCACGCTGATGATAACATTGCTATCACTTGTTTCTACTCCGGATGTACCCCTTTTATTATGCTGGAGCTTATCATTAATAGTTTTATACCACGCTGTATTTTTACAACAAAGAATGTACTGGATCTTAGCGGGGCTGATGATGGGATTATCATTCGACAGCAAGTACACCGGTATATTTTTACCCATAGGAATTATATTATTTCTTTTACTCTCTAAGCAATACCGAAAGTTGCTGCTGTCACCCTGGTTATGGTTAGGGGTACTTGTTTTTATAATTACTATTTCTCCGGTAATCATCTGGAACGTTCAAAATAATTTTGCGTCCTTTAGATTTCAATCTGCATCAAGGATGGAATCAATGGGTGGTATTCAAATAAGCCCGTTAAATTTCTTAGGCGTTGTTGGGCATCAGTCTGCCATCCTGATGCCGGTACTGCTATTCGCTATCTTCTATTTCTCATATAAATTCTTAAAAAAATACCTTGTTAAGCGCAGTCATATATCTTCCCAACAATTATTTCTACTGTGTTTTTTTATCCCGGTATTTTTTGGCTTTTTTACTATTTCATTTATTTACTGGGTTAAACTGAATTGGCTGATGCCTGCGTATATCACCGGCATCATCCTTATCAGCAAATATTTTAATGAGAAATGGATAAAGTACCAGCTGGTATTTTCTATAGCCGTCCATTTGATAATGGCGGTGGAAGTTTTGCTTTATCCCCTCGCGATAAAATCGGATGATACCTGGATGGGCTGGGATATACTTGCCGGTAAAGTAGCGCTGCTGGAAAATAAATACAAGGGTGCTTTTGTTTTTTCCGCTGACGATTATAAAACTTCGGCTATATTGAATTTTTATATGGACGATATGATATACAGCAGGAATGTAATCGGTGAGCCCGCGCTTCAGTTCGATTTTATAGGCACTGATTTAAATGCGTTGAAAGGAAAGGATGCCCTTTTTATCAATTCAATACCAAACTTTAAAAATGATCGCAAGGAAAACCAGTATCCACCTTCGCTCAATAATTTTTTTGCCAACATTACAGAACTGGAACCTATCTTAATCAAAAGTGGAGATCAAACAGTGAGGAAATTTCTTGTTTTTTATTGTAAAAATTATTATGGCGGGAGAAATAAAAATATTCAACCGGTGGTTAAAGGATTCTAAAAATGATTAAGCAGTTTAATAATGTAAACACAATAACCCAGGATTCAAATAATAATATCCATTTAGATGAATTTAAGTACAAACAACCTCAAGAAATTTATTAAGGCATTTGATATAAAACTTTTTTCTTCTCAAACAAAAAACTTCGATTCCGCCGATATGGCTGCGGTGCTCGAGTCCCTGGATACCACTAACAGGTTAGCGGCATTCAGGGCGCTTGAAACTACCAAGGCTGTTAAAGTTTTTGAATACCTTGACTTCTCCAATCAGCAAAAACTTTTAGAACAACTTAAAGATGCAGAGAAATCCGCTGTGCTGAATAATATGGCTCCTGATGACAGAACCAACCTGCTGTCTTCTATACCCGGCATGAAAGCGACTTACCTTATGTCGCTGCTCACGGAAAGTGAAAAAAAAGAATCACTTGATTTGTTAGGGTACCCAAAGAAAAGTGTCGGCCGGTTTATGAACACACGCTTTATTTGTTTATCGCCCGACATGACCGTTGGCGACGCGCAGGACGAGATACTTTCTAAACACATTGACAGTGATACTATCAATGTGTTGTATGTCGCTGATACAAAAGGTAAGCTGATAGATGATATTCCATTGCGAAGGCTATTGATAAATGAAAGGAGTAAGCGCATCATCGAAATCATGGATGATAAATTTATATCGCTGAATGCGACTGACAGCGCGGATGACGCGGTAAATATATTTAAGCAGTATGACCGGGTGGCGCTGCCCGTTGTAAATCAGGAGGGCACTATCCTTGGGGTAGTAACGGTAGATGACATTATGGATGTCGCGGAAAGGAGAGATACGGCTGAGATACAAAAATTTGGTGGCGTGGAAGAGCTTGACTATCCCTATGTGAAAACGCCGTTTCTTTCTTTACTGAAAAAAAGAGCCGGCTGGCTCATAGTATTGTTTTTAGGAGAGATGCTAACGGCTACCGCCATGGGCTATTTCGACAAAGAAATCTCCAAGGCGGTGGTGCTGGCGTTATTTGTACCGCTGATCATTTCCAGTGGCGGCAACAGTGGCTCACAGGCGGCGACGCTGATAATAAGAGCTATGGCTGTAAGAGAGCTATCTTTTAAAGACTGGTGGTATGTAATGCGAAGGGAAATCCTGTCAGGACTTTCGCTTGGATTCATACTTGGCAGTATTGGATTTTTACGCATCACCGCCTGGCAGCAATTGACCTGGTACGATTACGGTCCGCATTGGCTGTTAGTGGCTACAACGATTTTCTTTTCTCTTATTGGAATTGTGATGTGGGGTACACTCACCGGGTCGATGATCCCAATGCTTTTAAAAAGACTTAACATCGATCCCGCCACCTCCTCGGCGCCCTTCGTAGCCACACTGGTGGATGTAACCGGATTGATTATTTATTTCAGTATAGCAGCGATATTGCTAAAGGGCACATTGTTATGACAGGGGATGTCTTTTTGTTGAGAAAAAATACTACCGTTGATTTAGGCATATACCTGCGGACGATAGCTTTTATATAACTGAATGTTTTTTTTAACACGGAGAATTTCCTCCTCCGGCAATTCTCCGTGTTAAAAGCTCGTTTGTTTAATCACACTCTTGCCACTTGCTTTTGATTTAGTGAATTTCCAAAGTTATTTTATCTGAAACATTACACCCGCGTTATACTATAGCTGACGGATAGCTGACGGCTGACGGCTGATAGCTGATAGCCGATAGCAACACCACTAACTATCAAACACCATCACTGGTGCAGATAGGTTGCCAGCCGTCTTTTTTTCAAATTTGAATTTACGCTGATGGTACCGTCACCCCGGTAATAAAGCGTATATGTTCTCTGGTTACTGAAGTTAACATTACTGAGTGTGTCGAGCACAATAGCAGGAGTGCCTGAACGTCTTACGATAAAGGTATCATTAAGGATAGGATTATAAGCCCATTGAGCAAAAGATGTTATTGAGTCTGCTTTGATATTTGTCCAGACATAACGGTTGGCTCTTGTTGACCAGATATCTATCGCCTGGCCAATAGTGTCGTTAAGCACCGCGTGAATAAACCTCAAATTATAATAACCGGCAGGTACAGGATTGTAGACATCGGCAATAAACATTTTTGCTGAATCCCGGTTAGGACTTACAGCGTCCGTGATCATGAATGTATAATATTTATCGGGAAGAAATGTTTTGGTCAATGTAACGATCTGAATGGAATCAGGATTGGTAGTACCCAGCGATAGTTTAATGGTCGATACCCCGGGATCAATAGCTACATACCCATAAGCGGAGGATGTTGTTGGAAAAACAGATCCATAGGTCATCAGCACTGTGGACGAAGGGGTATAGGCAGTGATCTTGTTTCCATTTACCAGCACATTGAAAGAGTCAGGTTTATTAAAAACGTTTCTGAAATTAGGGGAAGCATTTACAATTTTCAGGTAAGCCTTTCCATCCGTAGCATGCACAGGAGACTTCATCGTATAATCTCTTTTGCATGAATAATAGCCTGTCACCATAACACAGGTTACAATGATAACGAACATATTCTTTTTCATCATGATAGCTTTATTCATACATTATTTTGCTTGTGAGAACCAGCATTCTTTTGTTATATAACTTAGGTCTATAGCGCCTAACCTTGTAAGTTCGGGGACATTGTAAAGATATTCTGAATTGTACCTGGGCCTGCAACGGTACACCGGCTTTCCATTATTTGTAGAGAGAAGATTAACTCCCGCAGGCAGAGCAAAATCAGCATATACCTGTTTGCCGGTAGCGGGATCAGCATCAATGTAATGAAACTTGCGCATATCTGTCCACGTTTGATGGGTGCCCCAGCCATATAGGGCAATGTATTTTTGCAGCATGATATGCGTTAATGTTAAACCCGTCGTTGGTGCAACCTCTTCCCTTGCAAGGAATGCGTTGGCGATAGCAGTCGTAATTTTATTTGCATTGGGAATATGTTGAGGGTAAGTATTTATCAGCATATCAAAGTCAAGGCTTATCGCTTTCTTATACGATGCAAGGGCAGTGCTGTTATCACCTTTGCGCAAAGCCGCCTCGGCAACAATAAATTGCATTTCAGCAGCTGTCATTATGGGCCAGGGACTTGTGTTCTGATAAACATACCGGCTGGTATCTACTGCAGGGGCCGATGTGGAAGCAGGTAAATATTTACCTGCAGCATTGTTGGTATAGCCCCAAAAATTTTGAGGATAATCAGCATCAACGAGGCTTGACGATCCAAGCCAGGGAGTAAATCCTTTAAATGCGCCACCCTGGTTCTCCCGAAGTTTATACCATGCCCTCGGATCACTGATACCTGTAAACGCACCGCTGTTGAGCCCGGTCATTAAACTGGCAATGTAAGCCGACTGCCTGATGGCGCCGATGTTTGCCCTGAAAGGCCCAAAATAGTTATTCACCTGCGAGGTAAGTCCGCCAAGAACGGATACCATCGCATTATCTTCATTAACGCTCATTGCAAGATTGGCATACTTGATAGCAGAATCTGCATAAGCGAAGTTATTAGCCTTAAAAATATCTTTAGCGCTGATATCAATGTAAGAGCGTGCAAGTGTGCCGTAAACAAATTTCTTCCATTTGCTTACATCACCCTTATTAAAAAATGCATCACCGATAGCGAGGTTTTTCTGATTTACATTGCCATCGGTTCTGTTTAAAAAATCAAGCGCCCTGATACATATCACCCGGCAGCTATCGTAAAATTCAGGCTGGGTATTGTACGTAAATTGTTGCAGGTTGGTATTGAATGCCTGCTTTAAGATAGCATCCCCATATTGGTTGGTCAGTTCTAGCCAGCCCCACGCTCTTATGGCCCAGCCTACCCCGACATAATCCCATTTTTCCTGCTCTGTTCCCCATTGAATAATCTTGTTTACATTCTGACCGTGACCATAATATACTGCCGCCCAGAGAGACCCTGTGGCATCTGTTCCGTTGGTGCCACCCATCTGCCCGTAATTTTCTGCAAGCGACTGCGTACCCCAGTATTGCACATACCTGCCAAGCAGTATGTCATCTGCCTGAACACCATAGCCAGATCCGGCTGAAGAGAAAAAAGCCGTGAAGGAGCCAATGACTCCGGATAGTATTGTTTCGATAGGTTCAACAACAGCTGCATTAGGATTAAGATAAGCGTCATCGATTTTTTTTGCACAGGATGCCGTCAACAGGAAGCCCGCGATCAATGTAAAAAATATCGATCTTGTAATTCTATACTTCATACGAAAATATTATTATTGATTCATTATTAAAAGCCTGCATGCAATCCGAAACTTAAGCTGAGCGGTGTCGGCGGGCTGCCATAATCCATACCATACGCACCAACACCACTGGTACCGGGGTTGTTAGCGTTAACAGCGGGATCGGCACCTGCATAATTTGTAATCAAAACCAGGTCATTACCGGTAATAAAAATACTCAGTGATTTCATGCCTTTGATTTTCAGAGAAGTTTTCTGAGGCAGCGTATAAGCCAGTGTGAGATCCCTTAATCGCAGCCAGTTTACATTTTTCTGAACAAACTCTTCATCAGGTAAAGAAGTGGAGCCATAATAAGTATTCAGGTAATATGGAGAGACTACGATGGTATTTTTTGTAGGATTGGCGGTGTTCTGCAAACCGTCATTCAGCACGCCGTCAACAACAACAGGTATTTTTCTATCGGCTGTTCTGGCGCTTTTGCCTATTCCGGTAAGAAAATAATCTGTTCCGTTATAGATATCGCCACCAACTTTCAGATCCCATAAAAAGTTAAAAGTAAAATTTTTATAACGGAAGGAGTTTAATGTGCCCAATGTAAACTTGGGCGTCCGGTCGCCTCTTACGTAGTTGATATTTTCAAGCAGGGCAAGACCGCTTGCAGGGTTGATAAGAATTTGCCCGGCGGCGTTTCTTTGATAGCCGTAACCTGTTATTGTACCGGTTGAATTACCACGAACTAATCCACCCCTTACATTACCTGACAGGTAAGTATCTGAATTATAGTAATCGTTTTTAATACCGATGGCTAAAGGCAGGGTGAGCACCTTGCTCCACATGTGGTTGAAATTGAAATTGATTTTCCAGTTAAAATTTTTATTCTTTACCGGGTTAGCTGTTACTGTTAATTCAACTCCCTGGTTGCGCAACGATGATACATTACCCGTGTTCAAAATAAAACCTGTTGCATAACTGGCCCTGTAACCCTGGCTGATCTGGTCGAGACAAAGCGTGTTGTAGTAAGCTGCTTCTATTGTAAGCGCGTTCTTTAAAAACCTGAACTCAGCGCCAACTTCATAAGTACGTTGTCTTTCAGGGTGCAGGTCGGGGTTGGCATTGGTGAAGCCATATGTAAAACCCGGGACAACAGAGCTGCTCTGGTTGTTTACAAAAACAGACTGATTTGAGTAAGGATCGTTCAGCCGGGCAGTACTGGCAAGTGATCCTCTTAGCTTTGCAAAGTCTAGAAAGTTGCCGCTTTTAAGGAAAGGAAATATATCGGAGATGATAACACTTAAACTTGCGCCCGGGTAGTTATAGTTCCTGTTTTTCTTTGGGAGAACCGAAGCTGTTTCAAAGCGATGGGTATAAGAAAGGAATACAACATTGTTATAGCCGATGGTAGCGTCAGTGAAGTACGCCAGTTCCCGGATTATACTAAGATTAGGTAAGCCGAAGTAATTTCTCAACAACCTGGTGCGCGTGGCTGGCAGGGTATTGCTGCTGTCGGTACCTGTTGAATCTATCAGGTGTGTGCCTGCCACTCCGAACTGTTGTGTTTCAAGGTCCTGCCACATGGTACCTACCAGCAGCCTTGCTGTAAACTTACCCACTTCTTTTTTAGCGGTTGCGGTAATAGTGTGGTTATACCCTTTGTACGTTCTGTAATAGTTATCCAGAGAGCCGCCCGTAGCAACAGATACCAGGAATGACTGAGGATGCGTAAACAGGTAACCATCCGTTTTGTAAGTATCATATCCAAATCTGCCTGCGATAGACAACCACGCGAAGGGATTAAAATCTATTCCCAGCGTTGCTACGTAACGATTAGTCTTGTCGCCGCTGGTATTATGATAAGCACTCCATAACGGGTTATCAAAGTCAACATTATAATTACTGTTGAACAGCAGTAATTTATTTCCCCTCGGGTCTTCGTAATTAGTGATGTCATTATTCGCGGGCCACGCATATAAATCAAGCAGGTAACCGGAAGCGCCTTTCAATGGCTTTTTATTATCTGATTTGATGTAAGCCAGGGAAGGAGTGATTTTTATATACTTCCCTATTTTGGTATTGTTAGACAGCTTAAAATTATACTTGGTATAGGTATTGTTTGGCACAACACCATGGTCATCGAAGTATTGCCCGCTAAGCCTGTAGCCGCTGTTTAGTGTCCCGAATTCCAGGCCCAGGTTATGCGTCTGTGAAAAACCGGTGCGAAAAAAATGATGAAGGTTATCAAACCGCTTTGTATCTGTCGGCCATGCAGGGCCAAAAGAAGTAAACTGTCCTGATAACGGCGGAGGTGTAGGAACACCGTTTGTGCCGGGACCATAATCATTATTGACATCGGCAAAGCGGGTAATTTTCCGCATCCTGAAATTATCATCATAATTAATAAGCACTTTGCCTGCGGTACTTTTCGCTTTCCGGGTAGTTATAACGATAGCGCCCGAACTGGCCTGGCTGCCATACAATGCTGTTGCTTCCGGACCTTTCAGCACCGTCACTGATTCAATATCATTTGGATTGATATCCGCTATGCGGTTTGTATAATCATTGTTCCTGTTTGGAAGATCCGATGCCAGACCGATTCCCGAACCGCCATAAGAATTCTCATTCAGCGTCTGGTTATCCAGTATGATACCATCTACAATAAACAGTGGCTGGTTGTTACCCGACATTGTATTGAAACCCCTCAGCACAATCGATGAAGAGGCGCCCGCAACACCGCTGGTGGGAGTAACTGTTAGTCCGGCAACGCGCCCCTGCAGACTGTTTACAAAATTTTCTCTTTGTGTTTCCTGTATTTCTTTTCCGGTTACTTTTTGCACAGAGTATCCCAGTTCATTAGGATTTCTTTTGATGTCCATTGCAACTGTTACTTCTTCTAATTGCGTAGTAGATGATCTAAGGGAAAGATTCAACAGGGTATTGTTTCCAACGATGATTCTTTGCGGGGTGAATCCTATAAAAGTAAAGAGGAGTGTTTCACCGTTGGATGCTTTCATACTAAAACTTCCGTTGATCGCGGTAGAGGTACTCTTATTTGTTTTAGTATTAAGTACCGTAACGCCCTGAAGGGGTAGTTTATCCAGATCAGATACTATCATTCCTGTAACGGTTCGTTCCTGCGCACATAGTTGGATGGTCATTATGACCATGCAGGTTAACGTTAATAAACGAACCATATAACTCATAAGCTAAAGTTTATACATGTTAAAGTACTTAAAAATTGTACAACTTGCTTATATAGATTGCTAATAAGAACGAAAAAGCGTAAAGACCTATAATATTTAATAAATGCTAATTGGTAAAAGCCTGTATTGCAGATGGGGACAATAAAGAGTAGTTTTTTTTTACAACAGGTGATGCTGAAAAGTAAATGTTTTTGTATTTAAGATCCGGGTGTATAGAATTATCTACAAGCGTTATGGTAAATAACAATTTTCTTTTGAATATCGTCCCGCGCCAAAAGATTCTTCTGACAGCAGAATTTATAAGACTTATATGATAGATATGACGCTAGTCGGGGTTTTTGAATGTTAGGTTCGTTTTCACCTTCGGCAAATTCTCTGTTGTTGAAAAACGCTTTTATAAAATCACGAATTTATTTTGCTTATGATTTAGTGCATTTGCGGCGTCATTTTATCCGAAACATAACACTCGCGTTATACTGTAACTGATAGCCGGTAGCTTTTATTACTTTTTAATAAGGCAACAGTCATTGCCACGGCTATGGCGTCTTCTGCCGCGCCTATATATAGATCAGGGATATTACTTGCTTTTGAAAGATCTTTACGCAGGTAATAAAACGCGAATGTGGAAGCAAGTGCCGAAAGTCCGCCAAGAATAATACCCTTTACAGGTGCCTTACCGGCAGCTTTACTTACAGCCGCACCGCAAATCGCTGCAGTGACTATCCTCGCCGCTAAACCACCGCCAACAATACGGGCAGGAGTGAAAGGGAGTTTATCCATTACCAACTCGCCGGCGCCAGAGACATATAAGCCGATTAGTGTCTTATCACTTTTAAAAAACTGAATAAGTCGCTCAGGATTAAAATATACGCCAGGCTGTTGCCTGATCAATAGCGAAGTGCAAAGTAACCCTGCATTGGCTCTCATACCGGAGAGGATACCAAGGACGATTATATTTTTTGTGGTAATGTTTATCTTTTTCATCTGACTAATATATTTTTATAAAATGTTTTAGACTGATAATAAGCTATAAAAAATCATACCCTTCTTTAGATCGATGCTACCAGAAAAATTAACATTGACAAGACCTTTGCGATGTTCCGTTGAAAAAAAGAGATAGCCACAAAGGCTCGAAGGAACACGAGAATATTTTTTTTATTTTCTTTGTGTTTCTTCGAGCCTTCGAGCCTTCGTGTCTTTGTGGCTCCATGGCTCCATGGCAAAAAGGATTAGTCACCAAGAAATAAAATAAATATGCTATTCGTGAATCCGTCACTAAGATCAGTGGCAAACCCATCAGCGCTTCTACCAAAACTGCTACTACTGTAATTACATATAAGAAAGCAAACGCTTTTGTAGCCATGCTGTTCTTAGCAATATAATATCCAAACAATGGAAAAAGCTGAAGCGCGTGCATCCCCAAAGAATGAGCTATCCGCAGGTCGCCATGCCCGCGGCTCCAGTTCAGTAAAGCAATACCCCTGGAACTATCATTGCCGCCTACGGTATGTTTTAACATCGCCGCCATCGCTCCTCCTTCCAATGCAAAGATG